>Ga0308164_10001201_pt1 | contig 31910 bp, 17 predicted proteins | sample PhyTR2_FD_201031 | JGI IMG/M metagenome (GOLD analysis project Ga0308164, IMG submission 201031) | Phyllosphere microbial communities from UC Gill Tract Community Farm, Albany, California, United States - DLSLT.R2 | ecosystem: Host-associated > Plants > Phyllosphere > Unclassified | place: USA... | reverse complement strand
GGTGGTGTTCTTCTTCTTCCCGTCCGGCCTCGTGCTGTACTGGGTGGTCAACAACATCCTGTCGATCGCGCAGCAGTGGGTCATCACGCGCAAGTTCGAGACGGCCGCAGCGAAGTAAGCTGCCGGCGTCGTCGAGAAAAGCCCGCGCCTTGTGCGCGGGCTTTTTTGTTTTTCGCGGCCTGCCGATAGGCCCGGCCGCGCGCATCCCTTACAATCGCCCCATGAAACTCGATACCTCACCCATCGCCGCCATCGCCACCGCCCCGGGCCGCGGCGGCATCGGCGTCGTGCGCGCCTCCGGCAAGGAACTCGGCGCGCTGATCGCCGCGCTGTTCCCCGGTGCGACGCTCGCGCCGCGCCACGCAACCTATATCCCGTTCAAGGCCGCCAACGGCGACATCATCGACGAGGGCCTGGCCCTGTACTTCCCGGGTCCGCATTCGTACACCGGTGAAGACGTGCTGGAGCTGCAGGGCCACGGCGGCCCGATCGTGCTGCAGATGCTGCTGGGGCGTGTGCTCGAAGCGGGCAGCAGCATGGACCTGCGCCTGGCCGAACCGGGCGAATTCACGCGCCGCGCGTTCCTCAACGACAAGCTCGACCTGGCCCAGGCCGAAGCGGTGGCCGACCTGATCGACGCCTCCACCGAAGCTGCCGCCAAGTCGGCGTCGCAGTCGCTGTCCGGCGCGTTTTCGCAAGTGGTGCACACGCTGGTGGACCAGACGACCAATCTGCGCATGCTGGTCGAAGCCACGCTCGACTTCCCGGAAGAAGAAATCGACTTCCTCGAAAAATCGAACGCGCGCGGCCAGCTGGCCGGGATCATCACGGCGCTGGAACACGTGTTCCGCCAGGCGGCGCAAGGCGCGCTGCTGCGCGAAGGGTTGAATGTCGTGCTGGTCGGGCAGCCGAACGTGGGCAAGTCGTCACTGCTGAACGCACTGGCCGGGGCCGACGTCGCGATCGTCACGCCGATTGCCGGCACCACGCGCGACAAGGTCAGCGAGACGATCCAGATCGAGGGCATCCCGCTGAACATCATCGACACCGCCGGCATCCGCGCGATCAGCGACGAGATCGACGTGGTCGAACGCATCGGCATCGAGCGCACCTGGGGCGAAGTCGGCAAGGCCGACGTGATCCTGCATCTGCTGGACGCGAACCTGGGCCCGAGCGCAGCCGATGAAGCCATCGTTGCGGCCTTCCCGGCCAATGTGCCGGTGGTGCGCATCTGGAACAAGATCGACCTGTCGGGCCACAAGCCGTCGAAGGATGAAAGCACGGACGCCGTGCACCTGTATCTGTCGGCGCACGAAAAGCTCGGCATCGACCTGCTGCGCGCCGAACTGCTGCGCATCGCCGGCTGGCAGCAGACGGGCGAATCGCTGTTCCTGGCGCGCGAGCGGCATTTGATTGCACTGCGGGCCGCCAGCGACCACCTGGAACTGGCGCGCCAGCATGCGATGCAGGACGACCAGTCGCTGGACCTGTTTGCCGAAGAGCTGCGGCTGGCGCAGGATCAGCTTTCCAGCATTACCGGGCAGTTCACGCCGGATGATTTGCTGGGGGTGATTTTCGGGCGATTCTGTATCGGAAAATAGCGAGTCGCCAAACTATGTCTTTAGTTGCCGAAATTTTATAGCGCTCCTTAGTGGAGAAGGCGAACTTTGGCAAACCAAGTTATTTGGCGGCAACAACCTTTTAGTACACACTTAAGTACACGAACTGATGTGTATTTAACTCTGTGTACTAACTCCTCCAAGAGCCGCATGAATGCTAGGTTTTGGGGTTCTTCCACCTCAGAGGTTACCCACCTATTGCTGCATTTTAAGAGGGGAGTTTTCGTAACCTGCCTAGCTATTCGCCGCTTAGTGACATCCCTAACCTTTGCACTAATCCGCTGAATTAAGGCGGCAACATGCAAAGTTAGGCAAACATGGCACAACAACCAGTAACCGCAGTACCAGCAAGTCAGACGCTCCCAGCAGACGGCATGAGCCGCTGGAATCAGATAGCCCCCTTCGCGCCGTTCAGCCGCGAGAAGTTCCGTCAGTTGGTACTTGCAGGCAAGGCACCTCAGCCAATCAAACTCTCTGAGCGTTGCACGGCATACCAAAATCGAGAGCTGCACAAGTTCTTCGCCGATCCGGTGAACTACCGCGCCGCTGTCAATCTCGTGTCCGTAGAGGCAAAGCCATGACGGAACTGACCTCTGAATTTATCGTCTCCCTTTCGATTCCTGACCACCTGGCCAGCCGGGATCAGTTGGACGCCGCTACGGCAAAGTTGTGCTCGCTTTTGACGATGCTCTCCAGCGAAGGCTTCACCGCTTTTAAGAACCTCTCCGAAGACAATCAGCAAAACCTCATCTGGCTCGCAGTCGATCTGGCCGACGACGTTGGGCGCGCCGGAAAGATCGTAGCCGGGGCGCGGACGGACGGGCCGCATTGCGAAACGAACCTGCATGGCTGATGCGTGAGTATTTCCAAAAAGGCCGCACGAAACACGGCGAAGCTGAAGCGTGAGCCAGGCACCTTTGCTGCCGTGCCCTTCAATATGCTTCGCAGCCAATCGTTTGCAGCGCTGTCTCCACACGCAAACAAGCTGCTTCTCGATCTACTTGCTCAGTACAACTTGAGAAACAATGGTGATTTGTCCATGAGCTTTGAAAAGACAACGAGGCCGCGCGGGTGGAAAAGTAAGGACACACTCAATAAGGCCCGCCTTGAACTAATTGAGGCTGGCTTTATCATGCTGACCCGCCAAGGCGGATTGCATCAATGCTCCCTATACGCCGTTACGTTCTACGCGGTTGATCACTGTGAAGGAAAGCTTGAGATTCGCGCGACCAGAACTGCACTTGGAAGCTGGCGCAAAAACGAACCGTTAAAAATAAAGAGCCCAGTACGCGAGCCGTACCAGTAGCACACCGTTTAGGTACGCCAGCCGTACTATAGGGCACCAAGAAACCCCGTTTAGGTACGCCAGCCGTACTTAAATGGGGCTTTTTTTCGCTTTCTCTAGTACGGCTGGCGTACACCTTCTTAGATTCACCATCTGGTGTTGACATTGTAGTGCCGAGTGAATGGATTCAGTTCGGTTGTCAAACTGGCACTGCAGCAATTTCCAGCGAGGCGTTGTACCAGCGGCAACGATGCTACATACCGGGCGTACCAAGCGGTGCCTGTACTGCGCTTGGAATCACGGATTTGTTCCTAGTGCCGATCTGTGGCTACTACGATGAGGAAGTTCTACCGTGCTGCGAAGCCCGCGCCTAGCCTTGGCCATGGCAATGTTTGGACACTCGAGAGTCACTTTGGCACTGGACGTGGCCACGTCGGCCTGCATGGCTGGTGGATGTGCTGTTTTTTGTTCGTTGACCCCGGAATAGCCTGGCCAGCTGATATATGATGCCATACTGAAATTCGACCTCGACGATGAACATGTATCGAACCTATCAAAAAGACTTGCTGGACGAAAGTCTCGAAGTTCCGGAGCAAAAAATTCCAGGGAAAGAACGGCAAGTAAGCGACCAAAAAATCACGTTGGGTCAGCTAGAAAGTCACTTGTGGGAATCCGCCAACATTTTGCGCGGTCCAGTGGATGCTGCTGACTTCAAGACCTACATTTTCCCGTTGCTGTTCTTTAAACGCATTTGTGACATGTGGGACGAGGAATACCAGGAGATCGTCGATGACACTGGTGATGAGCAGCTGGCCTGGTTCCCGGAGTCGCACCGCTTTCAGATCCCCGAAGACTGTCACTGGAACGATGTACGCGCTAAGGCAAGCAATGTCGGTTCCGCCTTGCAGCGCGCCATGCGCGAGATCGAGAAAGCCAACCCTGAAAGCCTTTACGGCGTCTTCGGCGATGCGCAGTGGTCGAACAAGGACCGTCTGTCGGACGAGCTGCTCAAAGACCTAATCGAGCATTTCGCTAAGCTTCCATTTGGCAACAAAAACATCGACTCGGACCTGCTCGGTGACGCCTACGAGTACCTGATCAAGAAGTTTGCCGACGCCACGAACAAGAAGGCCGGCGAGTTCTACACCCCGCGCAGTGTCGTACGGCTAATGATCGACATGCTCGACCCGAAAGAAGCCGAGACCATCTACGACCCGGCTTGCGGTACTGGCGGCATGTTGCTGGCCGCGGTGCAACACGTAAAGGACATGCACGGCGATGTAAAGCGCCTGTGGGGCAAGCTGTACGGGCAGGAAAAGAACCTTACGACCTCAGCTATCGCTCGGATGAACTTGTTCTTGCACGGGATCGAGGATTTTCAGGTGATGCGCGGCGACACGTTGCGCAACCCGGCGTTCTTCGCGGGCGACCGGCTGGCCACGTTCGACTGCGTGATCGCCAATCCGCCTTTCTCGCTCGAAAAGTGGGGCGAGGAGCAGTGGCTGAACGATCCGTTCGGCCGCAACTTTGCGGGGCTGCCCCCATCGTCGAGCGGTGACTTCGCGTGGGTGCAGCACATGGTCAAATCGATGGCCGACGTGACCGGACGGATGGCTGTCGTGCTGCCCCAGGGCGCGCTGTTCCGCAAAGGGACGGAAGGGATCATCCGGCAGAAATTGCTCGAAATGGACCTGGTTGAGGCGGTGATTGGGCTTGCACCCAACCTGTTTTATGGCACAGGCCTTGCGGCCTGTATCCTCGTCCTACGCAAGCGCAAGCCGGCGCAGCACAAGAATAAGGTGCTGATCGCCGATGCGTCACGCCTGTTCCGCCGCGGTCGCGCGCAAAACTATCTTGAGCCGGAGCATGCGGCGAGCATCCTCGATTGGTATCGCGGCTTCGCCGATGTGCAGGACGCGGTGCGGGTGGTGACGCTCGACGAGATCAAAGCCGAAGACTGGACACTGAACATCTCGCGCTACGTGCTGCCGCCGCTGCAAGACGACATTCCGCTGCTACCTGATGCCATTACGGCGTTCAAGGACGCCCTTATTCGGTGTCGCGATGCCGAAGCGCGCCTTGCTCAGATCATGACTGAAGGGGGATGGCTGCAATGAGTCACCCAAGCAAACGCATCAGCCAGCAAGAGCTGGAAAGTTATCTCTGGGGTGCTGCCGTGCTGCTGCGCGGCCTCATCGACGCGGGCGACTACAAACAGTTCATCTTCCCGCTGCTGTTCTACAAGCGCGTTTCAGACGTATGGGAAGAGGAATATCGAGCGGCGCTGGCTAACTCAGACGGCGACTTCTCTTATGCGCAGTTCGCTGAGAACCACCGCTTCCAGATCCCCGAAGGCGCGCACTGGAATGACGTGCGCCAGGCACCCAAGAACGTAGGCGCTGTCATCCAGAAGGCGATGCGCGCCATCGAAACGGCCAACCCAGACCTACTCGACGGTATTTTCGGCGATGCACCCTGGACAAACCGCGAGCGTTTGCCCGACGAAACGTTGAAGAACCTTATCGAGCACTTCTCGACGCAGACGCTGTCGGTAGCGAACGTGCCTGAGGACGAGCTCGGCAACGCTTACGAGTATCTGATCAAGAAGTTTGCGGATGATTCGGGGCACACGGCGGCCGAGTTCTACACTAACCGTACCGTCGTCCACTTAATGACGCAATTGCTGGCTCCCCAAGCCGGCGAGTCGATTTACGACCCTACCTGCGGCACGGGCGGCATGCTGATTTCGGCGCTGGACGAAGTGAAACGTGCCGGGGGCGAATACCGGACGCTCAAGCTCTACGGGCAGGAGCGCAACCTGATTACGTCATCCATCGCCCGCATGAATCTGTTCTTGCACGGCGTGGAAGATTTCGAAATCATCCGGGGGGACACCCTGGCCGACCCCAAGCACATCGAGGGTGACCACCTCCGTCAGTTCGATGTGATCCTGGCCAACCCGCCGTATTCCATCAAGCAGTGGGATCGCGACTCATGGAGTTGCGACAAGTGGAGACGCAATTTGCTAGGCACTCCGCCGCAGGGCCGTGCCGATTACGCCTTCCAGCAGCATATCCTGGCCAGCCTCACGGCAAAAGGGCGCAGCGGCGCGCTCTGGCCCCACGGCGTGCTGTTCCGAAATGAAGAGCAGGCGATGCGCGCCAAGATGATCGAGCAGGACTGGGTAGAAGCAGTTATCGGTCTAGGGCCAAACCTGTTCTACAACTCTCCTATGGAGTCGTGCATTGTCATCTGCAATCGCAAGAAGGCGTCTGCACGCAAGGGCAAGGTGATCTTCATCGATGCGGTGAACGAAGTAGCCAGGGAACGTGCGCAGAGCTTTATGCAACCTGCACACCAGCAGCGCATCCTGACCGCTTACAAGACCTTTGCGGACGTGCCGGGTTTCGCCAAGGTTGCCACTTTGGCTGAGATCAGTGCCCTAGCCCACAATTTGTCGATTCCCTTCTACGTAAAGCGGTTGGTCGCTTCGCCGGCCACACAAAGCAATGGTGACGCAGTGACCCTGCGTTCGACGTGGGACCAGTGGCAGAACGATGGCAGAGCGTTTTGGCGCGAAATGGACGCGCTAGTAGAAACGCTGAACGGACTGATCACGGAGAACAACGAGCGTGTCTGAAAAGAACAATAAAACCCTTAAACCCGGCTGGCGGTGGGTGAGATTCGGCGACGTGGTGCGCCAATCCAAAGAAAAAGCTGATCCAGATACTTCTGGCCTAGAGCGCTACGTCGCTGGTGACCATATGGATACCGATGACCTTCGGCTTCGTCGCTGGGGTGAGATTGGATCGGGCTATTTGGGACCTGCCTTCCACATGCGGTTCAAACCAGGACAAGTCCTCTATGGCTCGCGTCGAACGTATTTGCGAAAGGTCGCGGTTGCTGACTTCGACGGCATTTGTGCCAACACAACGTTCGTGTTGGAGCCAAAGAACCCCAATGAGCTCTTTTCGGAGTTCTTGCCGTTCCTGATGCAGACCGATGCATTCAATGCTTTCTCAGTTAAGAATTCAAAAGGTTCGGTCAATCCATACATCAATTTTTCCGACTTGGCCGAGTTTGAGTTTACGTTGCCGCCCATTGATGCGCAGGCGAACCTTGTTGAAGCTCTTGTGGGCTTCGAAGAAAGCCTAGAATCCACAGAATCTTTAGCTGCCGCTGCGGACAAGCTACGGCACTCCTTGATGATTGACCACTTCGAGGCGTCGTATGCTGAGTATCGGAAAGTCTCTGAAATTGGGAAGTGGCACAGCGGCGGGACCCCCTCTCGCGGGAATGCTTCTTTTTGGGGCGGGGCAATTCCATGGATCAGCCCTAAGGACATGAAATTGTCCGAGCTTGATACGGCGGAGGAGACTCTCACGGCTGCCGGTGTTGAGGCAGGATCGAAGCTGATGCCGAAAGACACAATCATGATCGTTGTTCGCGGAATGATTCTGGCGCATACATTCCCTGTTGCACGGACGTTAGTGTCTGCAGCGTTTAATCAGGATATGAAAGCGCTGGTAGTCAGCGATCAATATCGGCCGAAGTACATCCAGTATTGGTTCGAATATGCGGCCCCACGATATCTCCGACTCGTGTCGGAATCGTCGCACGGTACAAAGCGTCTCGAGAGCGACAAGCTCTTTTCTCTCACGGTCCCGAAGCTCGACCTTGATGAACAAGATGATTTCATCGCTCAAGTAGATGGTGTCCGGGCGGCAGTTAGTAAAGCGAAGGCTAGACACGCGGATGCGATGACGATGAAGCGCTATTTCCTTAACCAGAATCTGGCGTCTTGAGGGGGAGCCATGTCATTTACCGAATCCAACACCGTCGAAGCCTACGTTCGCGACTTGCTCGCTGGCCCCATCAAAGTTATCCCGGTTGATACCGTCCAGGAGCCTCAAGCCAGTTACGGTCCCATGCCTAAAGGCATCGGATGGCGCTATGCAGTACCAACTGAAGTGCCGCGTCAGATTCAGGATGTGCTGGTCGAGCCCTGGCTGCGCGATGCACTGATCCGCCTGAACGCCGAAATCGCCGCCGAGCCCGAACGCGCCAACGAAGTGCTCTACAAGCTGCGTGCCATCGTGCTGTCGGTGCGCTCGGATGGTCTGATTCGCGCTAACGAGGAAATGACCGCCTGGATGCGCGGCGAGCGTTCTATGCCCTTCGGTCAGAACAACGAGCATGTACCCGTGCGGTTGATCGACCTAGACGACCTGTCGCAGAACCAGTACATCGTCACCCAGCAATTCGTCTACCGGGCAGGCCCTACCGAGCGTCGTGCCGACCTTGTCTTGCTAGTCAACGGCCTGCCATTAGTGCTGATCGAGGCCAAGACGCCGGTCAAGAAATGCATCAGTTGGGTAGATGGCGCGGTGCAGGTGCGCGACGACTACGAGAAATTCGTCCCTGAACTGTTCGTCTGCAACGTGTTCTCGGTGGCGACCGAGGGCAAGGCGTACCGCTACGGCTCGATTGGGCTACCAGTGAAGGATTGGGGCCCTTGGCATCTCGATGGCGGCGATGCGCAGCACCATCCGCTCAAGTCACTCAAGCTGTCAGCTGAGAGCATGCTGCGGCCGAATGTGGTGCTGGATATCCTAGGCAGTTTCACTTTGTTCGCCACAGACAAGAAAAAGCGCCGTATCAAGGTCATTTGCCGCTATCAGCAATATGAAGCTGCAAACAAGCTGGTCGAGCGCGTGCTGGCGGGCTACCCCAAGAAAGGCTTAATCTGGCATTTCCAGGGCTCGGGCAAGTCGCTGCTGATGGTGTTCGCAGCACAAAAGCTACGCATGCATGCCGGGCTGAAAAACCCCACCGTGCTAATCGTAGTCGACCGGATCGATCTCGATACCCAGATCACCAGCGCCTTCACCGGGGCGGATATTCCTAATTTGGAAAAAGCCGACACACGCGAGAAGCTTCAGCAACTGTTGGCGCAGGATGCCCGAAAGATCATCATCACGACAATCTTCAAGTTTAGCGAGGCCACGGGTAGCTTGAACGACCGGAGCAACATCATCGCGCTGGTGGACGAAGCCCACCGCACGCAGGAAGGCGACCTGGGACGCAAGATGCGCGAGGCCCTGCCCAATGCCTTCCTGTTCGGACTGACCGGCACGCCCATCAACCGCGCCGACCGCAACACCTTCTATGCCTTTGGTGCCGACGAGGACGAAAAGGGCTATATGAGCCGGTACAGCTTTGAGGAGTCGATCCGCGATGGTGCCACGCTGAAACTCCATTTCGAACCGCGCCTCATCGATCTGCACATCGACAAGACGGCCCTTGATGCGGCCTACAAGGATTTAACTGGCGGCCTGTCGGACTTGGACAAAGACAACCTCGCCAAGACTGCTGCCAAGATGGCGGTGCTGGTGAAGACGCCGGAACGCATCCAGAAAGTGTGCGAGGACATTGTCTACCACTTCCAGACCAAGGTCGAGCCAAACGGTTTCAAGGGGCAGATCGTCGCCTTTGATCGTCAGTCGTGCCTGCTTTTCAAGGCGGAACTGGACAAGCTGCTGCCAGCGGAAGCGTCGGATATCGTGATGTCGGTGCAGGCAACCGACAAGAAGGAACACCCAGAGTACGTGCCCTATGACCGCTCACGCGACGCGGAAGAACGGTTGCTGGACCGCTTCCGCGACCCGGCCGACCCGCTGAAGCTGATTATCGTTACTGCCAAGCTGCTCACTGGTTTTGACGCGCCCATCCTGCAGGCGATGTACCTGGACAAGCCACTTCGTGACCACACGCTGCTGCAGGCAATCTGCCGGGTGAACCGCACGTACTCCGAGCAGAAAACGCACGGCCTGATCGTGGACTATCTAGGCATCTTCGACGATGTGGCGGCGGCGCTCGAGTTTGACGACCAGAGCATCAAGCAGGTCGTCAGCAACATTCAGGAACTGAAGGACAAACTGCCTGAGGCCATGCAAAAGTGCCTGGCATTTTTTGCCGGCTGTGACCGCACCGTGCAAGGCTATGAGGGCCTGATCGCTGCTCAGCAGTGCTTGCCCAATAACGAGGTGCGCGACAACTTTGCCGCGGAATACAGCGTTCTCAACAGTATTTGGGAGGCGTTGTCACCAGACACAGTGCTGGGGCCCTTCGAGAAAGATTACAAGTGGCTGTCGCAGGTGTACCAGTCGGTACAACCCTCTAGCGGCCACGGCAAACTGATCTGGCATTCGCTCGGTGCCAAAACCATTGAACTGATCCATCAGCACGTGCACGTGGATGCCGTGCGTGACGACCTCGATACCTTGGTGCTGGATGCCGATTTGTTAGAAGCAGTGCTCTCGAATCCGGATCCGAAGAAAGCCAAGGAAATAGAGATCAAGCTCCAGCGCCGGCTTCGCGGGCACGGCGGCAATCTCAAGTTCAAGCGGCTTTCGGAACGGCTCGATGCACTGAAGGACCGCTTCGAGTCTGGGCAGATCAACAGCGTGGAATTCCTAAAACAGTTGCTGGAGATCGCCAAGGAAACCGTGCAGACCGAGAAGGAAATCCCGCCAGAAGAGGACGAGAATCGCGGCAAGGCGGCGTTGACCGAGCTGTTCAACGAGGTCAAGACCGCCGATACTCCAATTATTGTTGAGCGGGTGGTCGTGGACATCGACGAGATCGTCCGTTTGGTACGCTTCCCCGGTTGGCAAGGGACGCAAGCTGGTGAGCGTGAAGTGAAAAAGGCACTGCGCAAGGCCCTCTTCAAGTACAAGCTGCACGCCGACGAGGAGCTGTTCGAAAATGCCTACGGCTACATCCGGCAGTATTACTGAAGGCTTTGTCTATCGCAAATTCTATGAATTGCATTTGTACCTCAAGTGCCGCTGAGAGAACCGATAAAGTTCATCATATTAAAAATTAGAGAGGATTCTGTGCTCGGACCTTCACATGAGCAAGCGGAGATTGTGCTAAACCTGTGGGCTTATTCGGATGAAGAAGGCTATATACGGCGGCTTGCTGGTAAATGCTATGCGATACACGGGAATGATGCTGACAAGTTGTCAGTCTTGCGCGCTCTAGCGAAATCAGATTTTTTGACGGCCCAGTGGGAGCCGGTTTCGGATAACTACGGAGTAATCCATCTTGGACACGGTGAGGAGCGGGGCGTCGCAACCACTAATGAGGTTTTGGATCCGGAGTCGCACGCACAGTTGTTTGGTGCGCTGATCAATCGATTAGAGGCTAGCTTACCGGAACAGGTTTTATGCGCCGAAGGGCAATATAGGACTTTTGGGCTGAAAATTCCACAGGAACCCTTGAGGATTACGACAATTGTAATTGAGCAAGATGACGGACGTTTGGTGCCAGTCGTAAATCCGTTGAAGTAGCGAGAATGGGCACTCAATCATGGCTGATTTCTTGGGTCGGCAACGCGGATCATGAAGCTGCGGAAGGCAAGCGCGCCAACGAACTCGGGCCCATCGCTTCAGCAGTAAGCCTGCACGAGCCGGCGTTCGACCGAATCGTATTGTTGACCAATTACGACTACGAGCGTACTCGGCAATATGCCCAGTGGATGGAGAAAGTGACAGGGTCCGTCGGTACCGATCTCTACCACGTTGACCTTTCAAGCCCGATTGATTATTCGAGCGTTTACTCGCAGGTTTGTGCCCAACTCAAGCAATCGGGGCTTCCGCGCAAGGAGGTCGAGCTTACCTATCACCTGAGTCCGGGTACGCCGGCGATGGCTGCGGTATGGATCATCCTGGCAAAGACGCGCTTCCCGGCGAAGTTGATCCAGACATCGAAAGAAAAGGGACTGGAAAGAGTCGACTTCTTCTTCGATCTCGCTAACGAATTCCTGCCCGAGTTCCTCCAGCGAAGCAGTGAGCGGATCTCACGTCTGAGCAACGACGAGCCGAAACTCGCGCCCGAATTCGGCAAGATTATCCATGGCAGCCGCGCCATGCGGGAGCAAATCACGCTCGCCCACAAGATGGCTGCACACAACGTGCCAGTTCTGATCCTGGGCGAGACAGGTACGGGTAAAGAGCTGTTTGCAGAAGCAATCCACTGTGCCAGCAGTCGCCGTCATCAGCCGTTCATCGCCATCAACTGCGGTGCGATTCCGAAGGAAACCGTGAGCAGCGAACTGTTCGGTCACAAGAAAGGAGCGTTTACTGGCGCTGTGTCCGATCGTCTTGGGCATTTCCGGGAGGCCGAGGGAGGCATCCTGTTCCTGGACGAGATCGGCGATCTTCCCCTCGATGCGCAAGTGCGCCTTTTGCGTGCGCTACAGCAGCAGGAAGTTACACCGCTTGGCGCGTCGACGCCGGTAAAGGTCAACGTGCGTGTCATCGCCGCAACGCATCGCGATCTCGCCGGGGACGTTGTGGAGGGCCGCTTCCGCGAGGATCTTTTCCACCGGCTGGCAGTCGGTATTTTGCGGCTACCTCCTTTGCGTGAACGCGAAGGCGACCTGGACCTACTTGTCGACTACCTCATGGCGAAGATCAATGCGGACGTAGCGGAACGACCAGAGGCTCATCATAAAGAGATTTCTTCAGGCGCGAGAGCGCTGCTGCACACCCACAATTGGCCTGGGAACATTCGTGAGCTTTACCATACGCTGCTGCGCGCTGTGATCTGGTCGGGAAGCGCTGTCATTGAGGAGATCGACATCGAGCGTTCGCTTCTGGTCGTGCGCGGCCGTGATGGAGACGTTCTCAATCGCTCGCTCGGGCCGGGCTTTGATCTGCAAGCGCTTCTGGACGAAGTATCTCGGCATTACATCCGGCGCGCGCTTCAGCAATGCGGGAACAAGAAAAAACGCGCGGCTGAACTGCTGGGATTCATCCACTACCAAACGTTTGGCAACCGCGCCGAGAAGCTAGGCGTGACGTTTGACGAGAATGAGGGATAGGCGCGAGACGAGAAAAGCGGGCGCCGCAGTGGGCGCCCGCCGAGCAGTTCCGACGGGCGCCTTCGATGGGTCAGCGCAGGTGCGCGTATAGGAAGGTCGGGTAGTTGGGGTTGACCAAACCAGTGCGTAGTTCCGCGATTTCCCCCCCCTGTTGCGCCGACGACTGCGAAAAATCGAACTCGTTGTTGTGGTCGCGCGCGTCCCCCGCGCCGGGACGCGCAGTGGCCGCCTTCCAGTACGAGAGTCCCTGGTCAAACCGAATCACCAGTCCCGATCCGTCGTGGAATGCGATGTCCAGCATCCGTGCGTGCTCGGCATCGTATTTCTTGATCAGCGCAAACGTGATGTCAGGCATGCCGCAATACGCGAACGCTTCTTCGACGGCTGCTTTACGTAGCGCTTCGTCGGTCCAGTCTAGCCAGACTAGCCGCGGGACCGGGGCACCGGGCTTAGCAACGCCCAGTGGGACGGTTTCAATCGCGATCTGTTGCGGCTCCCACTGATCGGCGAAGCGCCGCTTCAAGCCGTTGATCACCTCTAACAGCAATGCCACCGGCAACGGCGCGTTCAGATATCGGTCCCGATATGAGACGCCGACGATGCTGTTGTGCGATCGCTCGAAAGGCAAGGCCAATTCTGGGTAGGCGTCGAACAGGTCGCGCCAGAAGCGGTCGCCGAAACCCTGCAGGCGGCCGTTCCATTGGTCCGCAACCCGGAGCTGATAGCTGTTGGCCTGACTTGCAGGCATTAATTCGCTGACCGGCACCGTGGAGGATGCAACCGGCACCAGCCCGAGTCCGCGCACCAGCGTCCGCCCCAGGCTTGTACCCCAGTGTGGGTCGGGGCGTCCCGTCAGAGTCTCCCCGGTGGCCCATGTGACGGTGCCGTTGGCGCCGCCGACCTGGGCCAACAAGGCGCCGCCGCTAATGGACAGGGCTCCCTTGCAGATGGCAATGCTGACCGCCTCGAGGCTGGCCCACCCACCGAGAATCTGACGATTTTGCGATGACATCGCGTGCAGAGCCGATTCCGCGAGCACCAAGGTAATCGGTTTGTCCTTGCCGATCCAGCGGTGCAGGTAGCTGCGCAGGGGCGAGACCGCCAGATCCCAGTCGGCGACATCGCCATGCAGGTAGATTTGGAGCGACGTACTGCCCGGTGCGGCCAGCTCGCGCCAAATCGCTTCGGTGAGCGGCTGGTATTCGGCGCAGCTGCGCTCGGGGCCGAAAAACGCGTCTTCGGCGGGGAGTTGCAGGCCACGGATCCAGTTGTCGGTAAGGAAGGCCAATGCCGCGTGCCTATTCAGCAGCTCCTTCTGGAAGCGGGTGCCATAGTCGTCAAGGCAATGCTGGCATGCGCTGTCGCACGATTTCGGGCAGTGCAGGGCACGCGCCGCGTTGCGCAATACGCTATCAATGCGACCGCTAACCGCACTGACATAGCCGCTCGCGTTGTTATCATAGACCAGGATCGAGCGACAGATGGCGCCGCCATCGGTGCGCACTTCCTTGGTGGCGCATCCGAGTTCGTCGGATTGAATTCCCAGCATGTCGGCAATTGCGGAGCGAATTGCGGCCGCCAGCGAGAAGGCGACCGTTTCGTCTTGCAGGAGGTCGCCTTCCACGCTTTTGAGCTGCAACTCAAGTACGTCGGTGCGTACCTCGTGTCCCAGATGCAGACGCGGCATGATCGACCATGGCTCATCGCTGCCGGAACAGAGTACGCTTTCTCCGCCGCGCTTGCCTCGCAGCGGTTTGTGCGGGTGCCGGAACACGGCCGGAAGGTGGCTGTTGGCGGCCACCGTGGCGGCGCTCTCATCGACCATCGGCTCTGCACGGCCGCACTTCAGGCAGATCGCATAGCCACGGTCATGCTCGCCCGACGAATGGAAATAGGCTGAGCCTTCGGGGCTGGCGCGGAAACGGCCAAGGCGCGCGTTCGGCAACGAGGCCCATTCGGCCGCCACGTGGATCCACGGCGCCTGTGGCTTGATGAACTGCTGTTGCGTCACGTCGTTGTGGATGTCCGCGTACAAGTCAACTGCAAAGCCAGCCGGTACAAGGTATTTGCGGATGCCATCGGCTGAGATCGGTTTTGCGCACTCGGCGCAATGCATGGCCGAATCGACGTTAGGTTCCGTGCCGTTCGCACCGCACGAACGGCAACGCCAGGCGATCCGGATGTTCTGTATTTCGCGCACCTGTTGCTGGGCCGCGGGCGCATGCCAGTTGAGGGTGATGCCCGCGCTGCGGTACACCATGCCGTCCATCACCACGTCGGAGCCCGGGGCATACTCGCGCAGCGCCGTAACGAGGTCGCGGCTAGGCAAGTCGCGGTGGCGCATGCGGTTGTCCTCGCGGTGCCCGGTTTGCTGCTTGTTGCGTTTGATTTCCTCGATGTTTAGCGTGTCGAAGGAAGCGATGTGGGACGGGAATCCATAGCCAGGCAGGAAGCCCTCTGATGCCAGTTCCGATAACAGGTATTCGGATGTCAGACGGCTGCGCTGGATGCTCAGGGCCTTGCACGCAGCTTCCTTTTGCGTCGCCGCCGAAGAGAACTCGGCAATGCGTGCGTCGATGCTGGCGTACTCGGCGTGCCAGCCGTCGCGCGCCCGCTGCATCTCGGCTGCGGCCGCCTGCGCCAGCCCGGCGAGGGCCGCGGTGCCATCGAAGCAGGTATTCCGGATCAGCGAGCGCAGGCCTTGCGCCAGTGCCGCCTCGTTCTTCTCAAGGAAATTCTCGGTCCAGGTGCAGAACTGATCAACCAGCGCCGCGCCATGGGGTAGGAAGAACCAGGCGCAGTCGAGCTTGTTCAGGTCGATCCCGCCGGTGCCTGCCCGCGCGCGCAGGAAGTGCGACAACAGCATCGAATTAATGTGGCGCTGTACGATGGCATTGCTCGACAGCGAAATGGCTGGCAAGGGCAGACTGGTGTCGAAGGGCCAGCGCGTATTGTCGAATACCGACTGGTCATGCGGGTTGTTCTTGCAGACCGTCAGTGCCACCGATCTGGTTTCGCTGCGGCGGCCGGCGCGGCCTGCACGCTGCAGGTAGTTGGCCGGGTGCGGCGGCACGTTGTTCATCGCAACAACCGAAATACCGCCAATGTCGACGCCCATCTCCATGGTGGTGGAGCAGCTCAGCAGGTTGAGGTAGCCGGATTTAAACTCGCGCTCGTATGTGCCGAGCCGGCGCGCCGGCTGTTGCGCAGAGTGCTCGGCGGTGCGGAAATAGGCGCCGCCTTCGACGATCCGGTCGCTCAGGTCCGACCACACGCCTTCCTCGCGGAAGCCGGTGATCTCGGGCGTCGTTGCCAGCCAGCCCCGGATGGCTTCCAGTCGTTCGGTTTCCGACGCAAAGCCCTGCGACAGCAAGGCACAGGTTGGCAGGGTGATCGCGCGGCACTCGGACGTTGCGGGACTTGGGCCTTCGCGCGGCAGGTACGGCGTGATGCCCCTGAATGTGGTGTCAAGGATGCGCCGCGTTACCGGGCAGATCCAGGCACGGGTGATCGGCGCGAATGCCATCGCATCGAAGGTCAGGAAATAGCCGCCGCTCAGGCTGCCTTGCAGGGCCCCGCACGCGATGAGGTCTTCCCAGGCCTTGCGCAGCAGGGTATCGATCGTGTCGCGCCCGTCCAGGGTGCGCGCGTCGATCTTCAGGCCATACGCCAGCAGCCGCGCGAGGCGCGGATCGCGGCGTGCGGCCGATACCTGCGGCCACTTCAGGAAGGGGTGGCCGACGGACTCCTTCGACTGCGGGCCCAGGAGATACTTGCGTGGGATCTTGTTGCCACCCCACTTCATCCATGAAGCCGGCAAATCAATGCAGGTGTTTTCACGCACGTAGAAGTCGAGCGCAATCTTCAGGAACGACTTCCATTCGTCCATGGTCATGCCGCCGAGCACCGGCGGCGCCTGGAGCATCGCCAGCTTCGGGTACTGCACGGCGACCAGACCCATCGTTTCCGAGCTGTTGACGCGGCGTGGCCGGCGCGCGAATTCCCGCGCCAGCAGCATCTTTGCGAATTCCCGGAGGCCCTGCGGGCCGCTAAAGAGTTCCGGGTCTAAGCCCACGTAGAACTCGTGCATGCGCTTGACGTCCGGTTCGTTGGTCGTCAGGTGGTCGGCCATGTCGTTGAATGCCACTGGCTTGAACGCGCTGGCCGCCAGGATCTCTTGCTCAAAGCTGCGGATCAGGTCTTCCGCCAAGGGGTTCGGGCCTGCCGCGAGCATGCCCTGCATCAGCGCGATCTGTTCACGCTTCTGCTGGATGACCGGGTTCACCGGCCCCCCGGCCGCGCTCGCGACCCGTGCGAGGACGAGTCCACGGATTCGGTTCCGTTCCGAGTCCTGCTGGATCTTGGCGGCGATGCGTGCGGTACCTTGGCGGCTGTCGGTGAACGTGATCATCCGCTTGCCGCGGTACGGCTTGGTGAGCGGTTGTTCGCCGTCCTCGCAGAACTCGAGCAATGTGGGAATGATTTGTCCGAGCAGGAAGGGGGCGCCCAAGATGGCCCGGCGGCCCAGCGGCGACCTGGCGCTGTCGACCGCCTTGCAGCACGGGCAGCGCAGTGCCATGCTGCCGTCCTTTTGTGCTTCCTCATCGCGGATGTCCAGGCGCAGGCAGGAAGCGCCGTCGTCCGGCTCAAGCTGCAATGTGGTGCGGTCGATCCTGGTCCCGGCGTCGGCGTCCAGCATTCGGTTCGCGATAAGCACCTTAGTGCTGTAGGCGCTGACGGCGGTGTCGGGATCTTCTTCCGCGCCGTCGTCATCGTTCGTTTCGGTTTCTAGCGTAAATTCGTCCACCGAATCGCTATCGGTCGCTTCCAGGAAGTAGCCGTCCTCCTTCAGGCCCATGATCGCGGGCAGGAAACTTTCGCCGCAGTCGCTGCATGAATTGATTTCAAACATTGGAACGCCGCATTCACATCGCTTGCGTTGTTCCATGTAGACCATGCCGAAGGGCCACTCTGGAACGTCGAGCAGACTGCCGCTTTTGCATGGGCACTGCGGATCGGCACACGCCCACAAACCCGCCAGGACCTGGTGGAACAGGTGCGCGCGCAGCGGCAGGAACGGTTCACGACGTCCCGTGGGCAGGGCCCTGGTTGTGCCGCTGAGCAGGTCGAGCCATTGCAGAGCCTGTGCTTGCCGTGCCGCGGTGTCCGCCTGGCCCGGCGTCGGCAACAGGTCGCACAGTGCCGACAACTGCGCGACTGGTTTATTGTCCGATGGGTGCGCGAAACGGTTGCGCAGTGTTCTTGCGGTGTCGTTGCCAGCCAGTGCGCCAAACAGGCGTTCACCGCTGTCCGCTTCGGCGGCCAGGGCCTGCAGCGTTTCCAGCGAAGAGTGGCGGTGGCGATCGTCTGCCGGCGGTAGGGCGGGCACCGAACGCTGGCCCGAAACCACGTGCACTCGATCAACACCCACCCCCGCCAGGTCGGCGAGGAAGGCGCGCAGCTTGCTGCCGGCCTCGCCCGATGGATCGCCAATCGTCGCCGAGGTGGCGACGAAGCGCACGTTGCCGGCGTTAACCCCGAAGCCGTGCAATACACGCCGCAGCAATAGGGCCAGTTCGGCCGCCTGCGAACCGATGTAGCTGTGCGCCTCGTCCAGGACGATCCATTCGAGCGTTCCTTTCGACTTCTCCAAAATAGGCGCATCCTGCGCGCGCACCAGCATGTATTCGAGCATCGTGGCGTTCGTCACCAGGATCGGCGGTGGCAGCGCGCGTAGCGTCTCGCGGTCCAGCACCTGGTTGGGGACCTGGTCGCGCTCGCGCTGGGGAAGCTTGTGCTCCGTGTTGCCGTTGTACAGACAAAAGCGCACCGAATCGCCAAACGCATGAGTCCAGGCGTGCAGCCGGTCGCGCTGACTGTTAATTAGTGCGTTGAGCGGGTACAGGAACAGGGCACGTACGCCGACCAGCGGGCGGCGGGTGACCTGCTGTTCGCGGCATAGGCGGTCGAGAATCGGGACCATGAAGCATTCGGTCTTGCCGGAGCCGGTGCCGCTGGTGACCACAACCGACTGAGGTGATTCGCTGGCCAGCAGGCGCCAAGCCTGCAATTGGTGCACGTACGGGGTGGCGGTTTTGGGAAAGCGGTAATCGTCGCGCAGCTCCTTAGGCGGCGTGTCCATGGCGTCTACCAGGGCGGGCGAGAGCAGGCTGCCGGCCAGGCTAGACATCGTTTCGGTGGACGCTTCCCAGCCGAACGTCGCCTCGAAAACGGGATCGCCCAGGAAGCTACCAGGCTGCCCAAATGGCGCGTTGAATTCCTTCAGCAGATGCTTGCGTAGCGCCGGGTTGCTGAAACCAAGGCGGCTAATGGTGGCGTATTTGGCCCGCTCTGCCATGTCGGGCAGTAGCTTCGAATAATAAAATGGTTTCATGAGTGATCAGTCGGTTGTCTGGTGGCTGGTTGACACAGCGCCGGCGGCAATGAACATAGCCACGGCCTGGTCGAAGGCATGGGAAAACCAGTCGCGGTCGAAGTCGCGATATTGGCGCAGCTGAATCAGCCGTTTGGGGTCGCTCCACCAGCTGCGAAGAAAACCGTTGCAGGTGCACAGTGCGAGCAGCACGGGTACGTTGGCCACACCTGCCTTAAGGTTGGTTGGATCCCACAGTACGCCATACACCGTCTGGGCCATCGCTGGCGAGATTTCTAGGCCGGCGAGATCCTCATAGAACGACAGGGGCGGCGGGAGGCGATCCGCGGAGTTGCGCAGCATGATCGTCTGGAGGGCTGCATCCTCGCCCTGCCACAAGCGTGCTTTCAAGTCTTGTAGCCTTGCGCGCATCAGCGGCGCCACCGTTTCCGCCTCCTGGCCAGTCTGCCGGAACGCGACAAACGCCAATAGGGTGTCAAGAGCAGGGAAGTGCAGGCGGATGCAGCGCAGCGTTGCACCAACCCGGTCGATGATCAGAGGCGTCCGCGCAGCTGGTTCCACTGCCGACATGAGGGCGTGGTACTGGGCTGCGAGCTTAACGCAGGCAGACGACCACGTGCTCAGCGATACCGTCTCCCAGAGTACCCCCAGTTCGCTTTGAAAACGGCCGCACATGGCCAGCACCTCGTCGAGCGGGGTATTCTCCCAGTAGCGACATGCGAATGCGGCCAGCGCGGCGGGGTTCATGGCGAACGTGCGCCAGAGGTCCAGCGTCGGCAGTGTTAGGTGCCCGAGATTGCTCCAGATCCCGTCCACGATCTGCCAGTCGGGGTGCGCGTAGTCGTCCGCCAGTGCGTCGAGGCGACGCGCCAGTATGTTGCGGCGCCGGATCGGTTCGCCGATCTGCAGCACTTCCAGGATCGATTCCGGGGCGGGCGCACAGCCGACTGGAACCGGCAGCTGGGCCTGGCCCGGATCGACCAAAACCGCCCTGAAATTGTGCCTCGAGCCGGGTGCCGGATAAACTAGCCATTGGTGGTCGAGGACGTTCGGTGGAAGCGGCCAGCGCCCGGTCGGCACACCTTCGGATAGTTGCTGCACTAGCTTAGACCCACGGTCGCTATGCATCGACTCGACCGGAACGGCGAACAGTTCTATGCTCGACAGTGCGGCCGTGTGCAGGCGTGGCAGGTCCGATGGGGAAACGACGACCTCGACGTCGTCCGGAATCAGGGAAAACTCATAGCGCTTCACCTGCAGTGCAGCGGCCTGCTTCCGGCCTGCCCACAACGCGACAGTGACGACTGCGTCGAGCGCGTCGGTCTGGCTGAGCAGCGCGTTGATGTCGTTCTGGTGATCGATCAAGCGCACTTCAGCACGGTTATCCTGCAGCGCGACAACATGCTCAATTGGGGGCACGGAGGCAGCCAGTCGTTCGAGGCCGTTGCGCAACGAGAAGACCAGCTTATGTTGTACCGGATGATCCGGATTGGAATCGAACAAACGCAGGCGGATGCCGAGGAGCTGGTCGCGCGTGATCGCGGCGTCGGCATCCAGACGGTTCTCGTTGTGGTCCACAAAACGTCCGCCCGAGGCCGGGAACGGCACTGTGATGCGGCACGGCACCGGCGATGCTTTCCAGTCCAGGGTCAGCTTGACCGATTCGGGCGGCTGGTCAGCTGTCTCCAGATCGACCGACAGCCAGTCGGCATCGCGAGTGCAGCGCAGATGCAACGCCGGGTCCTCGGAGGTTACCGCGTCCACCGCCCATCCGGTGGGTACATTTATGCGTCCTTGGGTCACCGATTCGCCGGACTGAAACCGCAGCGGCTGGCGGTCGAGGATAAGCATCCTGCTGCGAAGACGCAGTTCGCCGTTGACCCGCCACAGCACATCAACCGTTCCGCGGGCGGCACCAGCCGTGACCGCGCGCGCGGTGCTGGCCACGCGCCACTCTAGTTCGTGGGCGGGGATTACCGCGCGCGCGCCGTCGGCAGTGTAACGGCATAGTTTGGGCAAGCCATAAAAAGCCAAGGACGGCGACGAGGAAAACGGCAGGCGCCGCCCCTCCCACACCGAGCGTTCAGCTTCAGCTCCGGCCTGTCCGGTACGGATCCGGAATGTGTGCGCGCCGTCCGACACAAGCACCACGCCACGGGCCTTGAACACCGACCGGGGTAGTGATTCACTGGCGAACCGGCCCAGGCGTTCGACCAGGCTATCCGGGCCTTCGGCGACAATTTCCCAACTGTTATCGATGACCAGGTAGGCATGATCCTGGCGAATCCGGGTGCTACCCTGCGCGACTAGCCGGCACTCCTCGCCGTTGGAGACGAATACCCACGGCGATTCCGGGTCCATCTGCATGCCCCCCGGTACCGGCACGTTGGCCGGTTCGCGGCCCGGCAACGCGATGCACAGCAAGTGATCGCGCATCGCCACATCCCCACGCCAATGTGAGCACGAGACTGCAAACTGGTAGCGCGCCAAGCCCGCGCCCAACGCCTTGCGGACATTCGCCGCGGAGTGCCGCTTGTCCAACTGGAGGTCGACTGCGAAACGGAACGGCAGGGCGCTTTCCTCGACACCGGCCAGCCCCGCGAGCGCTTCGGCCAACAGCAGCTTGGGGAAATCGACGCGAGAGACTAGGGTGTAGACGCCTGATTCTTCCACAAGCAATCGTTCTGCAACGACCGGCGCGGCGCGCGTTTCAGCTTCGATCGCGGCGGCTTCGCCGACGAGGTCGCCCAGCAAGACGATGGCTGCATGGTCGTCGAGGGCGACGGGAAAGCGTTCGCGCCATTGCGGCTCAAGTTGGTCAAGCCGCGCCACCGCGTTGTCGCCTTTGTTCAACTTAAATTCGCGCTTCAGGTCTAGCACCGTGCCGACGACTTGGGCAATCAGCAGGTGAACAGTCTCGTTCTGTAGACTTCGCGGCAGCTTGTCCTGGTAATCAGCCACCATCACGGCAATTTCGTCGACTTCAGCCCCAAGACGCGCGGCACGCTTGAGGACGGCCCGAATCAGTCCGTAAATATTGCCCTTGGACTTTGCCAGAAGGACGCGCGGCAATCCGCCCTGTTCGACCAGCACGCCAAAGTATCTTTTCCCGGACGTGGGGACCTGCTGCTTCCAGTATTGCAGTCCAATTTGCACGCAGTTGGATCGGAATTGCGTGGGCCAATCTGGATTGCCGCCGAACGAGCTGATCACGTCATCCCAACGCCATGCGCCTCCCGCGTATTCGCGCTGCCACCACGCGGCCCCGTACAGTACGAACAATTCCGCAGCTCCGTGCGCTAAGTGGCCGGTCGTGCGCAGCACATGTTCGCTGAGCCACGTGCCGACCAGGTCGCGCAGGCTGACGTACTCATGTTCCTCAAGACGATATGCGTACAACATCCGGCCGTCGGGTTGCTGGAGGGTGCGCTGGCGCAGAAACTGCGTCAGCCATATTTCTGGCGTAGTCATTGATCGAGATCCAGGTGAAAAGCGGGCAGGAGATATTGAGGAAAAAGTGGAAGGTACTCAGGAAGGCTGAGCGCCGGGAACAGAAAGTGCGCGAAGGCGCTGCTGCAAGTTCGTGCGCGCGGAATTCAGTTTTGCTGCGTTAGTCTTGCCGGACAAAGCCGACTGTGGCTTCTGTCCGGTGAAAAACTGGATGCGTTCGATGTTGGCTGGCGACGGATGCGGCAAGCCGGCAAAAATCTGTGCACGCGACAACGCGCCTTCGCCTGACAGGAACTCCAAAGCTGCTGCAGCCTCGTCTCCCAAGGGGACGAACATTGCGCGTTGCAAGTTAGCGGCCTCGACGGCGAAATGTTCGAGCAGGTGACGCCGCAGCACTGGATGGCGCAGCATGTTGGGTGTGCCGTTGTAGTTTTTCCCCTTGTAAAACACTGCATGGCGCAAGACCGAGGTCGTATGCAGGAGTCCATGCGCGCTACCGAACAGATCGAGCGCGCTGTGAAGACCCAGCCATGTGTGAAAGCCAGCGTGATCGAGCAATGCAACGAGGTGCTGACGCAGGTTGCCGCTGAACGCGCCGACCAGCTTGGCCGCGGCTAATGCATCCGCAACGCTGCTGCCGCGGCAAAGCTGCGCTCTTACCTCTCGTAACCCGTTCAGCAGCTGGGTCTGTCCGGGAGTGATCCCAACCAGCACGATTTTGGCGGCTACGTTGATATGCTCAAACGGGGTGTACCAGCATTCGAGGTCGCCGTCACGGAACAGCTGTAGGTCCTGGCCTAAAGGTGTTAGCCCGGAAAGTTGGGTGTTCGAAAGGTGAGAGATTGCAGGAGCAAAACGAGGCAACATTAACGCGGTGTGAGGGGAGTTTGTCTTAAGGTTTCCTAATGTAAAACGCGAATCTGTCGGGGCAGAAGCATTGGCCATGCGGTAGGGATTTTGTACTGGGGCAAAGTCGTTGGGCATAAGTACTCTCTTTTTACTCGTTCTTCAATAGAGCAAGAGGCGTGCCACTCGTCTTTCCCAAGCAAATTCGGACATTGAGGGTGTAACAGCTCGGATGGATGAGTGAATTTTTATATCTATATAAAATTTGTTATGAAAAAGCTTGCGAAGAAGGGTAACAGAATTGCTTCATTGCATGTATAAAATGAGCAACATCTAATCGTTGTTGCCGGATGGGTGGTCTTGTTGTTACGCAAGATTGTTAGTCAAATTGATGAGTTTTCTCTCTGACATATTCATATAGGTTGAAGTGGTACTCGCCGAGGTAGCGCGCTGTGGGCGAAGGTTGCTTAGAGCGCCTAACAAAAACTCTTGATATACCGCCAAAAGATGAGCACGCAGGCAAGCGACAGGAACGCTTGGTGCATGTCTGCTCGCCGCTCATGCTGGATGCGCAATCTGCGGAAGCGGTGTAGCCAACCTAAGGTTCGCTCGACGACCCAACGCCACCGTCCAAGCCTTTCGCGCGACTCTACGCCGTAGCGCGATACGAATGGAGATGCCCCGACTGCGCAGCCAAGCCCAATGGGCTATCGAAGCGTACGCTCGATCGGCATGCAGTTCGCCTGGACGTTTGCGGATACGGCCTGCCAGCCCTTTAACTGCCGGGATTGACTCTATCAACGGGATGAGGAAACGCGAGTCGTGTACCGGCGCGCTCGTGATCTGGGCTACTAGTGGAGCTCACGCTCATCGACCAGCAAATGGTGTTTGCTTCCGAGTTTGTCGCGATCGGTTGGGTTTCGGCTCGTGTGCTCGCTCCAGCAGGTGACGGTACGCTTGCAGCGTCAACGCAAGCTCGATCCCACATGATTTGGTCGTGCTCTCGGAGCCGTCGAAGAATTGTGTCCTGGATACGCGGCCAAACGCCGGCTAGCATTTCATTCGTGAAGGCGACACCAGCATGTCATCCCACTGCCGCAGCCGAGTTCGTGCGGCAGGTACTCCCACGGTATGCCAGTCTTGAGAACAAACAGGATTCCAGTCAGGGCCGCGCGATCATCGATGCGCGGGCGGCCGCCTTTCGGCGATGGGCGATGGGTCGGAAGATGAGCTGCTATAAACGGCCACAGGTCTTCGGGAAGAAGTGCGCGGGCCATGGCAAACATTCCGTCTACAAACCCGGACGCCATGTTAATGCCCTGACTGAGCCTGCGCACGTCCGCTATCGACCCTAGCGGACTTCAGCCCGATATCATCTAGCGCCTTCACCTCTTCTAAATCGGCAAACTGTCGGTAGAGTGCTGCCTCGTACCGGATAACCAGTTCGCGATCATCTCGACGACACTAGGCGAAACTCCTAACTCAGCAAGTACGACATACCCGCCGTCTACTGCGTCACGAACACCTGTTCTAGATAACATCCCATCGACAATCAGGTAGCGCATCTAACCGCCTTCTTTGTTGTTTCGTCCGCTTTTGGCCTTGTAGACAGTCAGCACGGCTCAGTGTACGGGGCTGTTGTCGCTGGTTGTCGCAACTACGACTGAGACGCATTGAGACTGATGCGCTCGCCCAAGCATGCTGTGCCTTGGAACAGCACCTCCATAAGTGGTTTCTCCGACCTTTCTTGTCGCCAGTATCTCCTGATTTGTTCCGCTGCAGACGCGAACGTCTGCTCTAGCACCACCTCATTAAGAAGTGTCATGTCAGCCGAAAAAGCTGTTAGGGTCGACGTGGCTACTACATTGCAGAACAGGTAATTATGCCTCGGCCCAGTGTGGACTTTCCGGTCATAGTCCACCGCAGAGTCAAGATCGGAAAACAGGAAGAAGCAGGTAGAGCGCGAGGGGGCATTCGAGAATTCATCGCTTCGCACACGTTCATAAAAGCACTCCCAGAACAAAGCCAACGGTTCGTTATCCGGGCGGTAACCGCCTTCCAGCAGTTCTCGGCTCCGATACGTCAATGTCCGTAGCGCCTTTAGCGTACCAAGATCGAATACAGTTGTGCCGTCTAGATCGGGAAGATAGTCAGACAAATCAACTTGCGAAGGATTGTCTTTCTTAAGAAGCCGCTGGACCAATGCATCCGGTTCCTGTTTCTTCAAAGCGACGGAAAATTTCCATACCGTTTTGAGTGCGGCCCCTGTCGCTTTTGCGGTATTCAATATGCCCTCGAACAGCGCACGCTCAGCCACCTCTATTTTGATGACACGGCCATAGTTGTCGACGGTGGTATTAATTTCCTTTCCATCGGTATATCGGTTCATGAGAATTCTCTTCACATATTTCTTACTCATCTCATCCAGTCCTTTTGGGATCAATTCGAGCGCTTCCACCTTGAGGACGAAAGTGCTCGCACATTGTCAATTACATAGACTAATTGGTTTTGGGATCTCTGCCCTCTCGGCCCAGATTATGTAAAAACGTAGGGCCAAGGCGACATCTGTCGTGGTGTCTCGTAAAAATGCCTGCTGCAGATTTTCCCGAAGCGTTAACAGTAACAAGAATACTCGGCACCAATCAAAGCTCCTAGGCGATCAGTTCCAATGGCAGCTTGCCCGAGTACAGGCTAACACCACCGGGCCGCTTCCGACCCGAAGCGGATGTTCACTGTTCCCGTCCTCTCCGAAACGTCACACCACGCCTAAAGGTATCTACCGTCCTATAAAAGCCTGGTGGCTGTGACCCATGAACTGGACGGAACAGAGCCGGCATGCCTTATGTATCCAGATTAAATAATTCGGGAGCTTAACCTGGCACGACGGCGCTAAGAGGGATCGTCCTGCTCAATCTGAGAAGATTTAATAGCCTTGTCTTGTTTCCAATGAGTGGTGCCTCCGACTACGTCGGTTTTGTCTGCGGATAACATTAAGGGGTGACTGTATAGCTTCATAAAGTTCGGTATCCGAGCAAAATCCTGTGCCGTCTCAGCCCAATCATAATTGTTCTCAAACGGGTAGTAGTTCACAGCGTGAATGAGCACACCCAACACGGATGTTCCGGTCGCGTCGAAAGCTGAAATATTTTCGATGTGTTTGCTACGCCGCAACTCCTCGACGCTAATGCCTTCAACCGTCTCATACAAAACGTGTACCACACCAGGTTTATCAGCCGGAATCTGAGTGACCCCATTGTTCACAAGCCCTTTGAAATGACGTGAACGCCGATCAAGCGAAATTTGGTGATCACGGCGCCATTGAGCCGCCACGCAGTTGGCAACATCCTCCACAAAAATATTCAGAACGACGGCTGGCGTGCCAGGCCGAACAATGCTTTCGGCTATCGTCGCAATGCTACGTTTCTCATTGCTATCAATGTCACCGAAGACCAATAGCTCATGCTGGGGACTGTTGGACCTTACAGCGTTGTAGCGATAATGACGTTTGAGCTGTACCCTATCAATCTGCCTAATCTGAGCACTGATGGAGCTATCCCTAACTTTGGCGCTCCCTCCTGAAATGGCGAGATTCACTACCCTGATCACGTCATCGATTGTCACATCAGAGACTTGGTCGTGGAATGAAAGATCAATAATGCTCCACGGCGCAACCTCAAGCATATAGAGACTCAACTGTTTCCAGAGGCTGCTCCAGGCTTCTTCTTCGGTTTGCGAGTATTTCGTTTGCTTATCAGCCCGCTTGCACTCCACGTACATTTCTATGTTATTGGCTTTGACGAGCAAGTCGGGTGACTTTTTCGTCTCCCCGTCCGGCCAATTGATGCTGTTTTCGGGGATGAAGGAAACCTCGTACCCGTTTTTTAGATAAAACGACGCTGTAAGCAGTTCAAAAATCTGGGTTTCTGGCTTCGAATTATTTGCCAGCATTTTATCGAGAATACGCTCTACATTAGGTATCCCCTGAAGCTCAGACGCAAAAGCCCCGATTGTCATAGCGTATGGATATATTCGTCTACTGCTGTAGGCGCAGTCGCTATATGGGAAATCATAAGCCAACTCAGCCACTAAGATATACCAATCAATATCGTCCTCCGGCGGTAGGAAAAGCTGAGGTTCGATAGGCATTTTCAAATCGATCATTGCCTCTTTCGCCCGGATACGCGCCAAGAAAGCAGCCCGTCTTGTAGCCCACTCACTTGCCCCCATCCAATCTACAAGCAGTTTGTAGAAAGCTTTAGTTCTTGCACGCTCAACCTGGCGCTTATTCATATTATTTTGCCTTTTAATATCTTAGTTAAAAGGTGACAAGTGAAATTTGTAATTCAGTACTCACCATTGTCTGCGATTGGCCGATTGCGGGCAGTCCGTTGCGTCTGCTTTCGACCTATTGTGTTGAAAAACTCGGCAAAGTTAAGCCTTGGACAGAAAACCTGACAAGCGAGGCGAACCAGAACCGCCGCTATCAAGCGATCTCGAATGTTTGAGGTCCGCCCAATTGTTGCCGTTCCACTTTTTAAACACAATAGCCCCGCAGCGCACACTCTCGTCCACAGAGCACAACGTCCGGAGCTGACCAGAGCTAAATCAGCCGGATGTCTGCCAGAACCGCAAAGCCCATTCGGCAAGCGTTCGCTCTTGCTAATCCTGCGTGTTTCCGTAGCTACCCTTCAATCGTGCGAATTCCCTAACGTTGTTCAATATTCGGGAGCGTCGAGGGTTTAGGACTGCTGCTTTGTGTCGGTAGCAGCAGTTTGTAGCGGATTCTAAAGTTTTTGTGACGGTTTTACTGCTGAGAACTGGTGCGATGATAATGCACGCCAAAGCCCTACAGTATTGGTATTTTTAGATGGTGCGTATCTTAATCAACCCATTTGTTGATAGCCATTTCTCGGTTTCACTAATATCTGCCGGGGTAACCGCAGCATGACGCTCCATGAAATTTCGTATCCACGTTTCTTTTCTCGCAGTCAAAGCTTGCACTGGGGGAGTTACATAAGTCAAAACCGCTTTTAGGCGATTCGATAAATCTTCTTCAGCTAGTATAGTGTGACAATATTTTGCATCAAATGCATAAGCAAGACGTTGGATTATAGCTAGCATTAACACAGCATCGGAAAGTGAAATCTTTTCTATTTTTCCGACCGCTGGAGCGGACCCGGAATAGTCACGTTTTAGCCCTAGAGACTTTAACGGTGTTTTGATTGCCTCTGTATAGGTATCAACGTTTTCTTGCCGGGAAATGCCGCCGTGATGAGTTTTAGCATTGCGTAGCTCCTTGTAAAATCTATACCACTTCAACAAGCCGTCTAAATTCCTTATGTTGGATTCATACATGGTGAGCAGTTTTGGCTGAACCTCCGAGGTCAGGAATGCTGAGGAAGCTATGACTCCAGCGTCGTCTAGTTTCGCCCAGTTAGTCCAATTGCGGCTCGTTGCACCTGATGGAAACTGAAAGGTTTCAGACTTAATTTTAAGGGGCGAAGTAAGGGTCAGCGATGCCAATTCTCCACACCATTCCTCGTACAAAACGGCCGCTTGCGTCATGATAAAATCGGAGTAGACAGATTGGTGCTCCTCCCAATTTTTCGAAGTAATGAGCTTCAGGTCGATGCCTCCTCTATCAGGAACCCCATCTATAAGATAGTCTTCAATTTTTTTCCATTCGGGTTTGGAAGAGAGGCCCGAAAGTGCTGTTGCTGTCCTGTGGATATGCCAAAGACCGGCGTAACTGGCCCATACGAAACTGGTCATTTCCCCGATTCGATTTCCAAATTCTTTAGTGAAGGGATAAAAGCACTTGCTTTGTACCGGCATATCTAGAGACCTTAATGTGAGGTTTTTGAGGAAATTAAAGACAGTTGACAGAGATGTCTTGGAACACCATTCTTTCAGTAGATAAGTTCAGCGAATAAATCTCGCTCGAGGGTCTCACGCTCCTTCCGAGTAGCAATGGTGTGAGGCTCGTCGTTTGTTGAGTCGGTGAGTAGCTCCTCGGATGTTGGGTGCGCAAAGGAGTGCGGTACTTTCGCGTGCGAAAGCCGAGCATGGACCTGACCAGCCAATCCTCACGCCACCGCTCCCGCATTGGTGTAGAACGCGCTCTCCATTCCTTGGGCTACGCTCCACTCTGGGTAAAGCAGTTTGAAAACGTGATTGATAGCCCTATGAGCGTCGCGCAAATAATCGGCGGTCTGTGAGCCGGTTATTAGGACCCCGTCAGGTCGGTGCAACAGCTTGTTGCGCGTTTCCATTCCAGTCTTAATAGCGGCGAGATATGGCGATTTTTCGCCCAAGTAATGCTTCATTATTTTGTCGTAGAGCTTGGTCAGCGGGGGCGATGGCATTTCGAGAACCAGTAACTCGATTTCGGGATGCTTGCGGATCAAGGCCTCCTTGATCGCAAGCTCGAGAGCGATCGTGATGTCTATCCAGCGAAAGCGCGGTTCCGCTTCCTGCATGGCCCTGAAAAGATGGCGCATGCCGATTAGCGGTCGGTAACCTTTGTCCAAGCCGTCCTGCATCGCGGCAGATCCGCCGCTGGAAAACGTCACCATTGCGGATGTCCAAGTCTCGGGCGGAATCGGGACGAATTTCTCTTCCCCGTCGCCCTCTGTCCACGTGAAATTCGCCGCCATCCCAATAGCATTGTCGAGAATGTCCGGACGTATGAGGAAATACTTGATCGCCTCGACGACCCGGCGCGCCCCGCCGTCCAGGCTGGCGAGCATGCCAGCCAGCTCGGGCGGATAGCTGTTCACCGATACCGTGCGGCTAACTAGCCAGGCGTGAAGGTCGGCACTGACATTCGCCTCGGCTTGGGCTACCGCATAGCTTTCGTCTGCGGGGATATCAACCGCTACATGTAAGGGGCCCGAGGTGACATGGTAGTACTCGCTCGCTTGCACCGCCGGGGCGAAACTGCTCTTCCTTTTCTGGATCGGAAAGTGGGCGGTAAATCGCAAAGTTGGCATGGTTGCGCTGACGTGGTTGAATTGACCCATTATATCTATTGAACAACAGGCCGCACCGGCATTGCTTACTTTTCGACTTCATGGAGACGCTAGTGCTTCACCTCGCGGACATAAACTACGACCAGGACGGCCCCCTTGTTTCTGCTTTCCCGACCACCAGAAGCTCAAACTGAGAATGTCTAACAAAATTGCTCGACGTATCCCGAGCAGGGCAGCCAGAAGAGCGCTTGGTGGAGGTCCGAATGCGCATCTGGAACACGTCCGCTTTTGGGCCGATAGCGGAAGATCGGCACGGCTCAGTGTACCCGGCTGTTGCCTTTGGAGCAACTCAGTGTTTTGTTGGGCGTACTTAGTCGAAATGATATTGTTTCCTGGAGAAAATTAAGGGACCAACAAAACGTGTTTGAAGCGCATTTGATTGGCTTTGTTACACAAATCCAAATATTGAATCCAAATTCCGAAGAAGAAATTATGGATGACGAAATCAATCCGCGCCGGCTCCCACGCCTCAACCAAAGTTACGTCTTACTTGAATTTTCTTACGCTACGCGGGCGTGCGCGAGAGCTTTAGGGGCATCCACAGAACAATAAAACGTTAAACCAAGCAGTCATGCGGGTTTCAGGGTTTGTGGTTCAGGATGTGGACGTTGCTTTCTCTGACTGCTGCTTTCGCCAAAGTTACGATCGGGTTGTGCTACTGGTCGCTGTCGACTCGCTTGTTTAGCTTCTGGCTACGCTAAGCCACACTGCAGTTAGACGACGACTCGCGCGACGTTACCTGGCGAGTACTTTGACCTCGTAGGGAGCCGACCAACGCTAGCACGCTCTTCACTACCAGCAACCTGCACACTTAGCTAGCCACACTAGCCAGCAACGCAGACCAGCGCCAGCTTCATCGTCAACCCGTCTCGCGTCGACCGTGCAGAGGCCCGCACGGCTGGAGCTGGTTGTCGCGCACACGCTCCAAGGGCAGCAAAACCGTGGTCGAAATGATCCATTAGTACACAAGTTAGTACACAAGCTGATTGATTCTTGCGGAAAGCGTGTCGGTTAGGGGCTCGATGGCTAGTCACGAGCTTCTGTATCGATAGGTAGGTGCCAATGGGGGATTCGATGCCTGTCCCGGCTCGATCCTCTTGATAGGAAGGCGACCACCAGGGATTGTGACGCCCGACCGGATCAGCGCCAAACTGACGCGGATCGCGCACGTATTGCCGTAGCCGGGATTTTTGATCAGGTCATCCCACCCGATCTGCTGGAACAACGTGTCGCGGCTGACGACGCGGTTACTCGGGTAGTTTTTCAGCAGCGCAAGGGAAGCGAGCCACATACAGCGCTATCAGCTCGGCGGCTGCATTGCCCGGCATCGAGCCAGCGCGCCCGCGCAGCTCGTCCCATATACGATCATCGATTTCCAGCGGCTTCATACCGGGCG
>Ga0308164_10001200_pt1 | contig 31949 bp, 23 predicted proteins | sample PhyTR2_FD_201031 | JGI IMG/M metagenome (GOLD analysis project Ga0308164, IMG submission 201031) | Phyllosphere microbial communities from UC Gill Tract Community Farm, Albany, California, United States - DLSLT.R2 | ecosystem: Host-associated > Plants > Phyllosphere > Unclassified | place: USA... | reverse complement strand
GTGCGTACTGGGACAGCGAGATCAAGCGCGCCCAGGTCGACGGCCTGGAAGGCTACCCGGTCTACACCCGCAAGGTGTACACCGACGTTTCCTACATCGCTTGCGCGAAAAAACTGCTGTCGGTACCGGAAGTCATCTACCCGCAGTTCGCGACCCACAACGCCCACACCCTGGCGGCCATCTACCATATCGCCGGGCAGAACTACTACCCGGGCCAGTACGAGTTCCAGTGCCTGCACGGCATGGGCGAGCCGCTGTACGAGCAAGTGGTGGGCAAGGTCGCCGACGGTAAGCTGAACCGCCCGTGCCGCGTGTACGCACCGGTCGGCACCCATGAAACGCTGTTGGCCTACCTGGTTCGCCGGCTGCTGGAAAACGGCGCCAACACCTCGTTCGTCAACCGCATCGCCGACCACTCGATTTCCATCCAGGAGCTGGTGACCGACCCGGTGACCAGCATCGAGCGCATGGCCACCCAGGAAGGCGGCGCCGGCCTGCCGCACCCGCGCATCCCATTGCCGCGCGACTTGTACGGCAGCGAGCGCAGCAACTCGGCGGGCATCGACCTGGCCAACGAACACCGTCTGGGCTCGCTGTCCAGCGCGCTGCTGGCCACAGCCCACAACGACTGGCGCGCCGCGCCGATGCTCGGCTGCCCGGCCAGCCAAGGCGATTGGCAGCCGCTGCTGAACCCGTCCGACAGCCGTGACGTGGTCGGCCAGGTTCAGGAAGCTACGGTCGAAGACGTCGACAGCGCCCTGCTGTGCGCCCTCGGCAACGGCCCGATCTGGCAGGCCACGCCGCCCGACGAACGCGCCGCCGTGCTGGAGCGCGCCGCCGACCTGATGGAAGCCGATATCCAGCCGCTGATGGGCCTGCTGGCCCGCGAAGCCGGCAAGACTTTCGCCAACGCCATCGCCGAAGTCCGCGAAGCGGTGGACTTCCTTCGCTACTACGCGCTGCAGGCCCGCCACGACCTCAGCAACGACGCCCACCGCCCACTCGGCCCGGTGGTGTGCATCAGCCCGTGGAACTTCCCGCTGGCGATCTTCACCGGCCAGGTGGCCGCAGCGCTGGCCGCCGGTAACCCGGTGCTGGCCAAGCCCGCCGAGCAAACCCCGCTGGTCGCCGCACAGGCCGTGCGCCTGTTGCTGGAAGCCGGCATTCCCGAAGGCGTGTTGCAGCTGCTGCCGGGCCGCGGTGAAACCGTGGGTGCCCGCCTGGTCGGCGACGATCGCGTCAAAGGCGTGATGTTCACCGGTTCCACCGAGGTCGCGCGCCTGCTGCAACGCAACATCGCCGGGCGCCTGGATGCCCAGGGCCGGCCGATTCCGCTGATCGCCGAAACCGGCGGCCAGAACGCCATGATCGTCGACTCTTCGGCGCTTACTGAACAGGTCGTCATCGACGTCGTCTCCTCGGCTTTCGACAGCGCCGGCCAGCGTTGCTCGGCCCTGCGCGTGCTGTGCCTGCAAGAAGATTCCGCCGACCGCGTGATCGAAATGCTCAAGGGCGCCATGGCCGAAGCCCGCCTCGGCAACCCGGAGCGCCTGAGCGTGGACATCGGCCCGGTGATCGACGCCGAAGCCAAGGCCAACATCGACAAGCACGTCCAGGCAATGCGCGACAAAGGCCGCAACGTGTTCCAGATGGCCATCGCCGACACCAGCGAAATCAAGCGCGGCACCTTCGTGATGCCGACCCTGATCGAACTGGAAAGCTTCGACGAGCTGCAACGGGAGATCTTCGGCCCCGTGCTGCACGTAGTGCGCTACCAGCGCAAAGACCTCGACCGCCTGATCGAGCAGATCAACGCATCCGGCTATGGCCTGACCTTGGGCGTGCACACCCGCATCGATGAAACCATTGCCAAGGTGCTGAACAACGTCAACGCCGGCAACGTGTACGTTAACCGCAACATCGTCGGCGCCGTGGTTGGCGTGCAGCCGTTCGGTGGCGAAGGCCTGTCCGGCACCGGCCCGAAAGCGGGCGGCCCGCTGTACCTGTATCGCTTGCTGTCGACCTGCCCGGCCGGTGCCATAAGCACCTCGCTGCAACGCCAGGACGGTGATGCGCAGCCCGACGTGCGCCTGCGCGATACGCAGCTCAAGCCGCTGCTGGCCTTGCAAGCGTGGGCCAATGGCAGCCAGCAGGCCGAACTGGCCGCGGTGTGCGGGCAATACGCCCAGCAGTCGCAAAGCGGCGTGACCCGCCTGCTGACCGGCCCTACCGGCGAGCGCAACAGTTACACCATTCTTGCCCGCGAGCGTGTGCTGTGCCTGGCGGAAACCGAGGCCGACCTGCTGGTACAGCTGGCCGCGACCCTGGCCGTCGGCAGCCACGCGGTGTGGGTGGAAAACGAGCTGGGCAAAGCCTTGCGCACCCGCCTGCCGAAGGAGCTGCAAGGGCGGATCCAGCTGGTGGCCGAGTGGAACAAGGATGACGTGGCGTTCGACGCGGTCATCCACCACGGCGACTCCGACCAACTGCGCGGCATCTGCCAGCAGATCGCCAAGCGTGCGGGTGCGATTGTCGGGGTGCAGGGGTTGTCTCAGGGTGAGAGCAATATCGCTTTGGAACGCCTGGTGATCGAGCGTGCGCTGAGCGTGAATACCGCGGCTGCGGGTGGCAACGCGAGCTTGATGACTATCGGCTGATAGCCACCTTGCTAAAATCAAAAGGCCCGTCGTTCTGACGGGCCTTTTGATTTTAGCGTGCTTTATGACGAAGGCACCCTCTTCGGCGCCTTGCCCTCACGCATCTGCTGCAGCAGCGGCGTGCACTGGTTCGGCTCGCCACCGCTAGGCGCTACCAGCGCCAGCAGGCCCGCCGCCGGCCCGGCTACCGCCCCCAGGGCAATCATCCCGGCCCCACGCAACAGCAGTGGCACGGCCTGCACACCGGCCCCCGGCTTGGCGAACGGCCCGCGCACATACAGCGGCGAACGCAGGGACAGCAGGCGGAAGCCCTTTGATTCGGGGCTGATCTTCATGTCCAGTTGCTCGGTCTTGAAGTTCGCGGTGCCGTCGACATAGATGATCGCATTCTCGGTATCGAACACGAACAGGTTGGGCTTGGCCACGCCATCCTTGATGCCGACGTCGGCCGCGGCGCAGTTGATCTTCACTTCCTTGTCGCCAAAGATCTTGCCGACCAGGAAGTTGCCAACGTTGAGGCCGGCGATCTCCATCAAGTCGCGGCTGACGGTGCCGTCGTTGATCAGCAGCTTCAAGTTGCCGTTGGCACTGCCGAGCAGGGCCGCCACGGAATTGCCGGTGCCGGCGAAATCGGCGTCGCCGTTAAGCTCGCCGAAGCTGGTCTGCATTGGCGCGAACGAAGGCGCCAGCTCCTTGAGCTTGAAGCCCCGCGCAGTCAGTTTGGCCTTGCCCTGCAGCGGCGTGGTGCGGCCGTTGAGGTCGATCTGGGCGTCGAGCTTGCCGCCTGCCACGCCAAAGCGAAGCGGCACCAGGCGGATCTGGCCGTTGTCGAGGATCACGTGGGTGTAGAGGTCGGTGAACGGCAGTTTTGTGCTGTGGACGATGCGCTTGCCGGTGAACTCGACGTCGGCGTCCATGGCGGCCCAGCGGTCGGTCTTGAACTCCTCCACGGGCAGCACCTTGTCGCCAGGCTGCTTGCTGGCGCCGCCGCGGGCTTTTTGCTCGGCGTTGGAGTCGGCGCCGATCAGCGGCGCAAGGTCGGTGAACAGCAGTTGGTTGGACACCAGCTTGCCGGTCAGCTTGGGCCGCGGCTGGCTGGCCACAAAGCCCAGATCACCATGGATATCGCTGTCGCCGATCTTGCCGTTGAAGGCTTCGTACTGGAACGTGGCGCCGGCAGGCTCATGGAGCTTGGCAATCAGGTGGCCGTCGGTGGAGTACGGCGGCGAATCAGGCAAGGTCACGCCCGTCAGCGGGTAGAGGTTGCCCAGGCTGCTGCCCGAAAGTTTCAGGCGCAGGTCGAGGGCGCCGAGGTTGCGCGGGTCGGTGAGGGTGCCGACTACGGCGATGCGGGTGTCGGCGGCCTTGAGGTCGACCTGTACGGGGAATGGCTGGGTGGCATCCTGCAGGGCCAGCAGGCCGCCGATCTTGCCGGTGGCGTCCACGGGCATGCCCTTATAGCGGCCGTTGGCCTTGAGACCGAAAGCGTAATCCTGGGCGCTGGCGCCCTGGTCGCTGACTTTCTTGGCGGCGCTACCGCCGGCAATCTCGCTGTAAGGGATGGGCTTGCCCAGTGGGTCGATCAGTACATCGATCTTGGCGTTGAGCTTGGCGTCGTCGTAGGTCACATGGCCCTTGTCGAAACCGATGCTGCCGATATCGATCACCCATTTCGAAGGTTCGGCCTTGGGGTCGGCAGGGTCGAACTGGAAGGTCCAGTTGGCGCGGCCGTCGGCCAGGCGCTGGAGGTCGGCGCTGGGCTCGGTAAGGTTGATACGCGGGATGACCACGCGCTCGGCAAGCAGCGGCAACGGCGCGAGGCGGAATTCGATACGTTTGAGGCCCGCCATCTGCGGGGCCTTGGACCAGTCGGGGTTGCCCAGGGTGATGTCTTCGGCCACGAAGTGTGGCCAAGGCACCCAAGCGCGCCAGCCGCCTTCATCAGGCTCGCGGCTCCAGTGCACGGCGAGGTTGCCATTGATTGCAAAGGGGCGATGCAGCGCGGCCGAGACCTTCTCGTTCAGCGTCGGCTTGACCCGGTTCCAGTCGAAGGTGGCGATCACCACCACAATGACGACTAGCAGCAAAGCCAAGGTGGCTAACGTCCAACTGATGCTTTTTCCTACACGCGACATGGCACGATTCTCCTGATCACAGCGGCCAACTCAGGCGTGAGCGCGCTCCGGCGTTATGGGTTCAGACCTAAAAAGCGCGCTGGGGTTTAGATTTTTCCGCCGTGTTTGGGGCTTTCGATGTATCGATGGGCTCGATGTTGAGGCACGTGCACCCGGAAAATCCCCGAAGCGGGGCATTTTGCACGGCCTTAAGCCCTTGATTTCCGTGGCCTGCAGCAAAGAATCAATTTCGTTGATTGTTACCATTGCCCTTATGAACTTTTATATCTAATTCTCAGGAGTAGCATTGGCTCTGTCGAAACATTTCGCCCTTCCTCGGAGCAACCCATCATGAAACGCCAAATGCTGCTTACCCTGACTCTCTCGATTCTTGCTGCTAACGCTTTCGCTGCACCGGTCACTCACCAGGACCTGGCCAGCCAGATGAAAACCAGCGCTGCTACCATTTCCCACACTTACAGCGTCGCCCAAGACGGTGCTGACCGCCAGCTGAACTCGGTCGCTCAAGACGGTGCTGATCGTCAGCTGAACTCGGTCGCTCAAGACGGTGCTGATCGCCAGCTGAACTCGGTCGCTCAAGACGGTGCTGATCGTCAACTGAACTCGGTGGCTCAAGACGGTGCTGATCGCCAGCTGAACTCGGTCGCTCAAGACGGTGCTGATCGCCAGCTGAACTCGGTCGCTCAAGACGGTGCTGATCGCCAGCTGAACTCGGTCGCTCAAGACGGTGCTGATCGTCAGCTGAACTCGGTGGCTCAAGACGGTGCTGATCGTCAGCTGAACACTGTCGCCCAAGACGGTGCCGATCGCACTCTGACTCAAGTGAGCTGAGTTTGATGGCCCTGTAAAAAGCCCGGCAAATATACCGGGCTTTTGTTTTTTCTCCCCAGCATTACCCTTCTCCAAGCCCCTCCCGTTCGACCCCCTTCCAGTGATTTGCTAAAGTGCAGCGCTGCCCTCCCAGGAAGTCAGCCACCCCATGCTCCCGCGCGCCGAACAGAAACTGCAAACCCGCCAGGCGCTCCTCGAAGCCGCCCGGCAGTTGATGGCCAGCGGCCGTGGCTTTGGCAGCCTCAGCCTGCGCGAAGTGAGCAAGGCCGCCGGCATCGTGCCGACCGGGTTTTACCGGCACTTCGAAGATATGGACCACTTGGGCCTGGCGCTGGTCAGCGAGGTGGGTGAGACCTTTCGCGCCACCATTCGGCTGGTGCGCCATAACGAACTGATTCTGGGCGGCATCACCGACGCCTCGGTGCGCATCTTTCTCGATGCCGTCGCCGCCAACCGCCCGCACTTTCTGTTTCTGGCCCGCGAGCAATACGGCGGCTCGCTGCCCGTGCGCCAAGCGCTGACCACCCTGCGCAACGGCATCAGCTCGGACCTGGCCGCCGACCTCGGACAGATGCCGCGCTGGCAGCACCTGGACGCTGCTTCGCTGTCGGTGATGGCCGACCTGGTGGTGAAATCGGTGTTCGCCACTCTGCCAGAGCTCATCGACCCGCCACAGCACCCCCTGCCCGCCCATCTCACGCCGGAAACCAAGATCATCCAGCAGCTACGCTTTATCTTCGTCGGTGCACGACACTGGCAGGGGCTTGGCAGCTAAAAAGCACTATTTTGGTGCTAGTCGCGCTATAAGGCCTCTTAAACGGGCATCCATTCGCCCTTATTTCAGGCGCCCACAAAGTGCTAGCAAGTAATTGCGGGCGCCCGCTCGGTTGGCAAGACACTTGCTCTGCAATAGCCACCGCTCTTAGCTGGAAGCCTTTAAATGCTGGTTATCCACCGCAGAATCGAACAAAAACCTGACTGGTCGGCCGAAATTCACTTGAACTTCGAGGCCCGTAGCAAAAGCCGCCTGCGCTGTTTTAGTGCCGATGGCGAGGATGTGGGCCTGTTTCTCGAACGCGGCCAGCCACCCTTGTATGACGGCGAATGCCTGGAGGCCGAAGACGGGCGCATCGTCAAGATCGTCGCGCGCCCCGAGCTATTGCTGCACGTGACCTGCGCCAATGCCTTCGAGCTGACCCGCGCCGCCTATCACCTGGGCAACCGCCATGTGGCCCTGCAGGTGGGCGACGGCTGGCTGCGCTTGCTCGACGACTATGTGCTCAAGGCCATGCTCGAACAGCTGGGCGCCAAGGCCGAGGCGATCGAGGCGCCCTTCCAGCCGGAGCACGGTGCGTATGGCGGCGGCCATCACCATTCTCGCCACGGCGATGAAGATTTCAACTATGCGCCGAAGTTGCACCAGTTCGGCGTGCGTAAATGAATCCGGCCTGGGCGCTGTTGCGCCTTGCCAGCCCACAGTTGCCGATTGGCGGCTACAGCTATTCCCAAGGCCTGGAGATGGCCGTGGAGGATGGCCGGGTGGCGAGCGCCGAAGCCGCTGCGCGCTGGATCAGCGATCAATTGTTGCTCAACCTGGGCCGCTTCGAAGCGCCGCTGCTGTTGGCCCATGGCCGTGCCGCTCACGAAAACGATTGGCCGGCCTTGCACCGCTGCAGCGAACAGCACCGCGCCAGCCGCGAGACCCGCGAGTTGCAGCTGGAGAGCCGGCAGATGGGCTATTCGCTACGCCAGCTGCTGGAAGGCCTACCGGAACTGGACGGCCCGGCCCGCGAGTTTCTGGCGACCGTCGACGAGCCCCACCTGGCCCTGGGCTGGGCGCTGGCGGCGCGCGCCTGGAATATCAACCCGGATGACGCCCTGGCCGCCTGGCTGTGGAGCTGGCTGGAGAACCAGCTAGCGGTATTGATGAAGACTTTGCCGCTCGGTCAGCAGGCCGCGCAGCGCCTAACCAGCCAGTTGCTGCCGGTGTTGCAACAGGCTCAGCAACTGGCCACTACCCTTGACCCTCAACACATTGGCAGCGCCGCGTTCGGCCTGTCCCTGGCGAGCATGGCCCATGAGCGCCAGTACAGCCGCCTGTTCCGTTCCTAGGAGAAGCTCGATGAACACTCAACCTTTGCGCGTTGGTATCGGCGGCCCGGTGGGCTCCGGCAAGACCGCCCTGACCCTGGCGCTATGCCTGGCCCTGCGCGAGCGGTACAACCTGGCGGTGGTGACCAACGATATCTATACCCGTGAAGACGCGGATTTTCTGGTGCGCAACGAGGCCTTGGCGCCCGAGCGCATCATCGGCGTGGAAACCGGGGGTTGCCCGCATACGGCGATTCGTGAAGATGCGTCCATCAACCTTGAGGCGGTGGATCAATTGAACCGCCGCTTTCCAGGGCTGGACCTGATTCTGGTGGAGTCGGGTGGCGATAACTTGTCGGCGACCTTCAGCCCGGAGCTGTCGGACCTGACCATATACGTGATCGACGTGTCGGCCGGCGACAAGCTGCCGCGCAAGGGCGGCCCGGGCATCTGCAAGTCGGACCTGCTGGTGATCAACAAGATCGACCTGGCGCCGCTGGTGGGTGCTTCGCTGGAGATGATGAACACCGACACCCAGCGCATGCGCGCGGGCAAGCCGTTCGTGTTCAGCAACCAGAAGACCGGCCAGGGGCTGGAAGACATCATTGCCTTTATCGAGCGCCAGGGGCTGCTGACCGCTGCTTGATTCCATTTACCCTCTGATCAAGGAAATTCGTCGATGAATCTGAAAAAAATCCTAGGTACCCTGGCGCTGCTGCTCAGCCCTGCCGTTGCGTTCGCGCACCCTGGCCATGGTGATAACGGCCTGCTGGCCGGTGTGGCGCATCCGCTGACGGGCGTGGATCACTTGCTGGCCATGGTGGCCGTGGGCCTGTGGGCCGCGCAGCAAAAAGGCGCGGCACGTTGGGCACTGCCGGTCACCTTCGTGGCGACCATGCTGCTGGGCGGCGTGCTGGGCTTCGAGGGCCTGCAGTTGCCCGCGATGGAAAGTGGCATTGCGGCGTCGGTGCTGGCCCTGGGCCTGGCCGTGGCCTTGGCCGTTCGCCCGCCGCTGAGCCTGGCCGTGGCGGCGACCGCGCTGTTTGCCCTGTTCCATGGCGTTGCCCATGGCCTCGAGCTGCCTGAAATGTCCAGTCCTTGGGCTTATGCAGCGGGCTTCGTAGTTGCTACGGCAACCCTGCATGCGGCGGGTTATGCGCTGGTTCGTGTGTTGCCGCAAGCAGCAGCGCCTGTAGTTCGAGTACTTGGGGCGGTCTCGGCGCTGGCTGGTGTCTGGCTGCTTGCTGCCTGATGTCGAAAGCTCGCGGGCATCGCCCGCTCCAACAGGGGTACGTATTTGTTGGAGCGGGCGATGCCCGCGAGCTTGGCGCCGGCGCTGCCGACCCTGAACGCTCGACCTCCCCCCTACCCCCTTACCCCTGCTACCATATCGCGCTTATACCTGCCCTACGCGATGATCCTGTGCCCATGCCCCACGCCCCTGGTTTTGTTGTTCTGCCTGAAATGACTGCGGCCTTCGCGGCCACGCAATCCCATTTCATGCACACCCTCGTGCCCATGTGGGCCGGGCCCGGCTGGAACGCGGACATAGCGCTGCCTTACGAGGCGGTGGATGCGCAGCACCAGCCCTTGGCGCCCCAGCGTTATCGAGCCATGGCCTGTGCGCGGCAGCTGTATGTGTTTTCTAGCCTGATCGGCCACTATCCGGGCGCCGAAGAGCGCGCAGGGTTGCTGTTCCGCTCGCTGCAGCGGCATTTTCATGACGCCGAGCATGGCGGCTGGTTCTACAGCGTGGATGCCAAGGGCGAGCCGCTGGATACCCGCAAGGATCTCTACACCCACGCGTTTATCGTGTTCGCCTGCGCTCATTACTGGGGCAAGGTGCGCGAGCCGTTCGTGGAGTCCGTGCTGGATGCCGCGCTGACGGTGGTGCTGGAGCAGTTCGCCAATCGGGATGGACTGTACGATTCAAGCCTGGCACGGGATTGGTCCGGGCTGGGTGATGGGCCGCTGCAGAACCCCTTGATGCACTTGGCGGAAGCCTTCCTGGCGACCCTTGAAGCGCGGGACGACGCCCAGGTGCACACTGCCCTGCTGGCGCTGACCAATGCCATGCACAAGCATTTCGTCGAGCCTGTGAATAACTTGATGCTGGAGAAGCCGCTCGGGGCTGTGGATAACTGGTTCGAGCCGGGGCATCAGTTCGAATGGTATTACTTGGTGGTGGCGTCGCCGATGCTGCGGGACAGCCCGTTGCGGCAATCGCTGGAGCTGGCGTTCGGGTTTGCCGAGCAGCATGGCGTGAAGGATGGCGCCGTGCTGGCGATGCTGGAGGCCGATGGCAGCGTGCGCGATGCCACGCAGCGGATCTGGGCACAGGCCGAGTATCTGCGCGCGCTGACCTTGCGCGACGACGCCGCGCAGCGGCTGCCTGAGCAGCTCGCCGTGCTGCGCGAGCGCTTCCTGCATGCCAAAGGCTGGCACGAGTGCCGCAATGGCGCTGGCGAGGTCAGCCGGCACGATATGCCGTCGACCACGCCTTACCACCTGACCACCTGTTACCAGGGGCTCGCGGCGGTGCTCGCGGCGCAATAATACGACCTACGGGCCTCATCGCGGGCATCGCCCGCTCCAACGGGCTCTGCATGCACCGGCGGGTATGCCGCATCGCGAGCATCGCCCGCTCCAACGGGCTTTTGCATGCGCTGGCGGGTATGTCGTATCGCGGGCATCGCCCGCTCCAACGGGCTCTGCATGCACCGGCGGGTATGTCACATGGCGGGCTCTTGCATGCACCGTTGGAGCGGGCGATGCCCGCGATGGGGCCAGGCCTGCCCGTGCAAAACCTGCCGGCACACCACTAGATCACTTGTTACCAGGGCGCTCCACTGCAAACCCTGCCCAGCTCTGGGTCACCGGCATCAGCTCCAGGGAGTTGATGTTGATGTGCGCCGGCTGGGTGAGGATCCAGTGGATGGTCTCAGCGATGTCCTGCGGCTGGATCGGGTTGGCGCCCTGATACACGGCGTCGTACTTGGCCTGGTCGCCATTGAAGCGCACCAGCGAGAATTCGCTTTCGCACATGCCCGGCTCGAGGTTGGTGACGCGCACGCCAGTACCTTGCAGGTCACAGCGGATGTTCAGCGAGAACTGTTTGACGAACGCTTTGGTAGCGCCATACACGTGGCTCCCCGGGTACGGGTAGTTGCCGGCCACGGAGCCGAGGTTGACGATGCCGGCGCCCTTGCCATAGGCGATCAAGCGCGGCAGCAGCAGGCGGGTGGCGTACATCAAGCCTTTGACGTTGGTGTCGACCATGGTGTCCCAGTCGTCCAGGTCGCACTTGGGCGCCGGGTCGGTGCCCAGGGCCAGGCCGGCGTTGTTGATCAGGCCACGGATGCGCGAGAAGGCTTCAGGCAGGTTGCCGAGGGTGGCTTCCATGGCCTTGCGGTCGCGTACGTCGAGCACCAGCGGCAGTACCGGTACCTGCTTGGACAGTTCTTCGGCCAGGGCATTGAGGCGCTCTTCGCGGCGGCCGGTCAGTACCAGCGACCAGCCAGCATCGGCGAAACGGCGGGCGCAGGCTTCACCGAAGCCGGAGGTGGCGCCAGTGATAAAAACGGTATCAGTCATCTTCGTCTCCTTGGTTAGCGTTTCCGTGGGCATAGAGCATGCCCGCGCACCTGCGGCGCAGCAAGTGAAGCGTGTATTTGTTCAAATTTTGATCAAGCGGCGCAGACCCCCGGAATAGAAGCCTCGCAGCGGGTTGTGCGCATCTTATCCACAAGCCCTTCCACATTATCCGTGGGCAAGTGGATAAGCGCCAAGCCCTTGTAAAACGGGGCTTTTAGCGGGCTTTGAAACTATATTGCTTGACCTTGACGCGTTCGTTCGTCAGCCGGCCGCTGTCACGAAAATCGCGGGGATGGCCCCGGGCCAGTGAACACGCCGCCTACGGGCAGGTTTCCAAGGCTTGTTCACAGACTTATCCACAGGCTTCGCAGGCTCGGTTATGGCTTTTTGCCTGGTGGATAAGGGCCTTGACAAAAGGGATTGTCGGACGCAGAAAACCGCCTGATCAAATATTGATCACATCTCTGCAGGCCACGTGAATCAAGGGCTTCAGCCAAGTACACCCAAGTTACCCACAGTGCACCCCACAGTAATCGGGGACAAGTCAAAGGTGTGACAAAACAATGAATTAACGCGGCTTTCTGTCGCGGTTTGGGAGGTGGTGGAAAGTGTTTTCCACAAAATGGTGGAAGGGTTGGGTGGAGGTTGAAGTTTGTCAGTCAAGTGATGCGGCGGATGTGCCGACGCCAAGCTCGCAGCCAAGGCAGCTCCTACCCCGACCGCGTTCACAACCACAAATCCAGCGTCGAATATGATCGGGGTAGGAGCTGCCTTGGCTGCGAGCTTGGCGCAGGCACAGGCGCTGAAGGACCCAGCGCCTTACCAGCAATCAGTGCCCACCGAGGTAGGCGTTGCGCACTTCGTCGTTGGTCAGCAGCTCCTGGCCGGTGCCGGTCAGGCGAATCTCGCCGTTGACCATCACATACGCGCGGTCGGAGAGCTTCAGGGCGTGGTTGGCGTTCTGCTCGACCAGGAAGATGGTCATGCCGGTCTGCGCCAGCTCGCGCAGGGTGGCGAAAATCATCTTCACCACGATCGGCGCCAGGCCCAGCGACGGTTCGTCGAGCAGCAGCAACTTGGGCCGGCTCATCAGCGCGCGGGCGATGGCGAGCATTTGCTGCTCGCCGCCCGACATGGTCATGGCCCGCTGGTTGCGGCGCTCCTTGAGGCGCGGGAACAGCTCGAACATGCGCTGCATGTCTTCGCTGGAGTGTTTGTCGCCGATGGGGATGGTGCCCATCATCAGGTTCTCTTCCACCGACATGTCCGGGAACACCCGGCGGCCTTCCGGCGACTGGGCGATGCCGTTGGAGGCGATGTAGTGGGACGACTTCTGGGTGATGTCGGTGCCCTGGTAGATGATCTGCCCGGAACTGGCCCGCGGCTGGCCGAAGATCGACATCAGCAGCGTCGACTTGCCAGCGCCGTTGGAGCCGATCAGGCTCACGGTCTCGCCGGCATCGATGTACAGCGAGACCTTCTTCAGCGCCTGGATCTGCCCGTAGTAGACGTCGATGTCCTTCATTTCGAGGATGGGCGCGGTCATACCAGCTCCTCCTCGTCGGCGCCCAGGTAGGCGGCGATCACCTTGGGATCGTTGCGGATCTGCTCGGGGCCGCCGGTGGCGATCACGTTGCCGTGGTCGAGTACCACGATGTCGTCGGAAATGCCCATGACCATGCCCATGTCGTGTTCGATCAATACAACCGTCATATCGTGTTCGTCGCGCAGCAGGCGGATCATGCCGCTCAGCGCTTCGGTTTCCTGGGGGTTGAGGCCCGCCGCCGGTTCGTCCAAGCAGATCACCTGGGGCCGGGTGCACATGGCGCGGGCGATTTCCAGGCGGCGCTGCTGGCCGTAGGAAAGTTCGCCGGCCAAGCGGTTGGCGCAGTCCACCAGGTCGACCACTTCAAGCCAGTAGAACGCGGTGTTCATGGCGTCTTCTTCGGCCTTGCGGTAGCCCTTGGTGTTGAGGATGCCCGCCAGCATGTTGCGGTTCACCCACATGTGCTGGGCCACCAGCAGGTTTTCCACCACCGACATTTCCTTGAACAGGCGAATGTTCTGGAAGGTCCGCGCCAGGCCGGCGCGGTTGACCAGGTGGGTGCCGCCGAACATCTTGTAATACAGCCGGCTGAGGAAGGACTTCGGCGAGACGAAGTCGGTCAGCTGGAAGGGCTCGCCCAGCAGCTGGATGACGTTGGTGTCCTTGCCCCGGGCGTGCAGCTGGATGCGCCCGCCGGTGGCCTTGTAAAAGCCGGTGAGGCAGTTGAACACGGTGGTCTTGCCCGCGCCGTTGGGGCCGATCAGGGCGAAAATGGAGTTACGCCGCACCTGCAGGCTGACGTCGCTGAGGGCCTTGATGCCACCGAAGTGCATCATCAGGTGTTCCACGGACAGCACGATTTCGTTGTTCATTGCGCGGCCCCCTCGGTGTTCAGCACGCCTTTGCGCGGCACCACGCCGGTACGGCTGATGCGGATCAGCCCGCGTGGCCGCCAGATCATCATCAGGACCATCAACACGCCGAACAGCAGCACGCGGTATTCGGCGAAGCTGCGCAGCAGTTCAGGGGCCACGGTGAGCACGAACGCGGCGATCACCACGCCCACGGTGGAGCCCATGCCGCCCAGTACCACGATGGCGAGAATCAGCGCCGATTCGAAGAAGGTGAACGAGGTCGGGTTGACGAAACCCTGGTAGCTGGCGAAGAACACTCCCGCCAGGCCCGCCGTGGAGGCACCCAGGGTAAACGCCGAGAGCTTGACCAGCACGTGGTTCAGGCCCATTGAACGGCAGGCGATTTCGTCTTCGCGCAGGGCTTCCCAGGCGCGGCCGACCGGCATGCGGGTCAGGCGATGCTTGATGTAGAGCACGGCCAGCACCACCAGGAACAGCACGGCGTAGATGAAGATGTACTTGAGGTCGGGGTTGTAGGCAAAGCCGAAGTACTCGTGGATCGGGATGCCGCCGTCCTTGGCGCGACGGCCGAACTCCAGGCCGAAGATAGTCGGCGAAGGCACCGGCACACCGTTCGGGCCACCCGTGAACGACAGCCAGTTGTTCAGCACCAGGCGGATGATTTCACCGAAGCCCAGGGTCACGATCGCCAGGTAGTCGCCGTGCATTCGCAACACGGGGAAGCCGAGTATGCAGCCCGCCAAGGCCGCCGCGATGGCTGCCAGCGGCAGCGCCGACCAGAAGCCCAGGCCCAGGTACTGGTAGCCCAGCGCCAGGCCGTAGGCACCGATGGCATAGAAGGCCACGTAGCCGAGGTCGAGCAGGCCAGCCAGGCCGACCACGATGTTCAGGCCCAGGCCCAGCAGCACGTAGATCAGGCCGAGGATGACCACGGTGAGGATGTACTTGTTAGCCACGAACGGGAACAGAATCGCCAAGACGATAATGGCCGGCAGCACGAAGCGCAGCATCGACTTGTGGTTCGGCGGCAGCACGTGCACGCCGGAGCCCGAGCTTTCGAAGCTTTGCGAGATGATCAGCCCCCGCGGGGTTTGCAGGAACAGGCTCATCAGCAGGCGGCCAACCATCACCGCCAGCACCAGCCAGGCCACGCGGGTAGGCTGCAGGTTGAAGCTGTAGCCATCCAGCACGACGCCGACGATGGGGCCAAAGACAATCAGCGCCATCAGCCCGGCCATCACCGAATCGATCAGGCTTTTCTTGATATCCATGGGTTTTGCGTTAGGTGCGGACATACTTATACCTTCGCCACGAGTGGGCGACCCAGCAGGCCTTGGGGACGGAAGATCAGGATCACGACCAGCAAGCCGAAACTGAACACGTCTTTGTAATCGGCGTTGACCAGCCCGGAGAATTGCGACTCGGCAACCCCCAGGATCAGGCCGCCCAGCATGGCGCCCGGCAGCGAGCCGATACCGCCCAATACCGCGGCGGTAAAGGCCTTGATACCGATGATGAAGCCGGCATAGAAGTCGAAGGTGCCGTAGTTGAGGGTGATCAGCACCCCGGCCAGCGCGGCCATGGCGGCGCCGATGATGAACACATAGGAGATCACCCGGTCGGTGTTGATGCCCAGAATCGAGGCCATCTTGCGATCCTGCTGGGTGGCGCGGCACATGCGCCCCAGCTTGGTGTACTTGATGATGTAGGTCAGCGCGGCCATGCCGACGAAGGCCGCCACCAGGATGAAGATCTTGGTGTAGGTGATCTGCACGAAGCCGCTGCCCACGTCGAAGCGCCAGGCGCCTTCGAGCAAGGTAGGTACGCCCTGCTGGCGCGAGCCTTGGGCGATCTGCGCGTAGTTCTGCAGGATCAGGGAAATGCCAATGGCACTGATCAGCGGTGCCAGCCGCGTCGAGTTGCGCAGCGGTTTATAGGCGACGCGCTCGATGACGAACCCGTAGACGCCGGTCACCACGATGGTGAAAATCAGCGTCCCCAGGATCAGAAAGGGGAATGACTGGATACCGAAGAACGACAACACCGCCAGGCCGATGGCCGCCAGGTAGGCAGAGATCATGTACACGTCGCCGTGGGCGAAGTTGATCATGCCGATGATGCCGTAGACCATGGTGTAACCGATGGCGATCAGTCCGTAGACCGAGCCAAGGGTCAGGCCGTTGACCATTTGTTGCAGGAAAATCCCGTCCATCATGCACTCTCGTGAACGTCTGAAACCGCCCACCGTGGATGCGCCAGGCCAGGCCCGGGCACCACGAAGGGTTGGGTATTAGGAGAAACGACCGGCCTGCGAGACTGCAGCACCGCAGGCCGACGGGCCACCGCAGGACGCGGCAGCCGCGCCGGGCCTCATATTACTTCTGCTTTTCCAGTTGCTCGTACTTGCCCTGAGCGTTCCACTGGTAGACCACGTAGTCGGAAACCTTCAGGTCGCCTTTGGCGTCCCAGGCTTTCTCGCCCATGACGGTCTTGACCGGGTGAGCCTTGAGCCACTTGGAAGCGTCGTCGCCTTTGTTCGACTTGGCGCCGTTGAAGCCGGCGGCCAGTGCCTGAACCGAAGCGTAGGCGTACAGGGTGTAGCCTTCCGGCTCGTAGCCCGACTTGCGGAACTCGTCGACCACGGCCTTGCTGTCTGGCAGTTTGCGTGGGTCGGCACCGAAGGTCATGTATACGCCGTTGACGTATTGCGCGCCGCCAGCGGTGGTGACCAGTTCATCGGTGACCACACCGTCGTCAGACATGAACTTGACGTCCTTGAGGCCTTGCTCGCGCAGTTGGCGAACCAGCGGGCCGGCTTCCGGGTGCAGGCCGCCGAAGTACACGACGTCGGCGCCGACGCTGCGGATCTTGGTGACCAGGGCGCTGAAATCTTTCTCGCCACGGGTCAGGCCTTCTTCCAGCACTGGCTTGACGCCACGCTTGGTCAACTGCGCGGCGGTAGCGTCCGCCAGGCCCTTGCCGTAGGTGTCCTTGTCGTTGATGACGGCGACTTTCTTGCCTTTGAGCACGTCGACGATGTAGTCGCCGGCGACGATGCCCTGCTGGTCGTCACGGCCGCACATACGGAACATGTCGCTCAGGCCGCGCTCGGTGACGGTCGGGTTGGTGGAACCGGGGGTGATGGCGATCACGCCGGCATCGGCGTACACCTCGGAAGCAGGGATGGTGGACGACGAGCAGAAGTGCCCGACCACACCAATGACTTTGTCCTGGTCAACCAGGCGGTTGGCAACGGCCACGGCCTGCTTGGGTTCGCAAGCGTCATCGCCGGCCACCAGGACGATTTTCTCGCCGTTGATGCCGCCAGCCTTGTTGATGGCGTCGGCCGCAGCCTGCGCACCCTTCATGTACTGCTCACCAAACGAAGCGTTGGCACCGGTCATCGGGCCCGCCACGCCGATCTTCACGTCGGCTTGCACAAAAGAAGAAACGCCCAGGGCCGAAGCAACGGCCAGCGCCAGAAAACCCTTTCTGTAAAACGTTTGCGACATGAGGTGGTGCTCCTGAAGTTTTTTTGGTTGGCACTACAGCTACCCATAGCTCTGAGCAAGGGCCGTGCCATCACTTTTCAAATTCCATGAACAAGCGCCCGGAGGCCCTGCGAAGGGCATTTCTGCCCTTCGAATATTGGCCGTGCAACCCTCTGCAATGCACTTGGTAGAACCCCTTTGAAAAATAGGTGCAACCTCGCATAGCCATTATTGCAACCATACGCACTTGCGCCGTGCAACCTAGGCGTAACAAGGCACGTAACGGAACTGCACACTGGCGGTGCGCGACTGCTACGCGCCGCACCATTTCAGGCTAGTCGCTGGGGGGATATTTGCGCGGTCGGCGGGCATTGGCACGGGGCGGCTGGCGGCGCGAACGGCATTCTCGTGCCCCAAACCGAGCAAAAGGCTGGCAGAATGGGCCGCAACTGTGCGCCGCTGCCCTTTTTCAGGCGCCCAGGCCCAGCAAGGAGCCTTCATGGCCGAGAACGTTTTCTCCGATCGCATCGTGCAGAACCTGCTCGATACCGACCTGTACAAGCTATCGATGATGCAGGCCGTGCTGCACAACTACCCGAACGTGGACGTGGAGTGGGAGTTTCGCTGCCGCAACGGTGAAGATCTGCGCCCCTACCTCGGGGAGATCCGCCGGCATATCGAGCACCTGTGCGAGCTGGGCCTGAGTGACGAAGAACTGGCCTTCCTGGAAAGCATCAACTTCATGAAGCCCGATTTTCTGCGCTTCCTGGGGCTGTTCCGCTTCAACCTGCGCTACCTGTTCACCGGCATCGAGAACGACCAGCTGTGCATCCGCCTGCGCGGGCCCTGGCTGCATGTGATCCTGTTCGAAGTGCCGCTGCTGGCGCTGGTGAGTGAAGTGCGCAACCGCGCACGCTTCCCCGACATGACCATGAACCGCGCCCGCGACCGGCTGTACCAGAAATTCGACTGGCTGACCGCCAACGCCAGCGCCGACGAATTGGCCGAGCTGCAGGTCGCCGACTTCGGCACCCGCCGGCGCTTTTCCTACAAGGTGCAGGAAGAAATCGTCACCTGCCTGCACAAGGACTTTCCGGCGCGCTTCGTCGGCACCAGCAACATGCACCTGGCGCGCAAGCTGGACGTCAAGCCGCTGGGCACCATGGCCCACGAGTGGGTCATGGCCCACCAGCAACTGGGCCCGCGGCTGATCGACAGCCAGATCGCCGCACTCGACTGCTGGGTTCGGGAATATCGCGGGCTGTTGGGCATCGCCCTGACTGACACCATCACCATGGATGCCTTCCTGCGCGATTTCGACCTGTACTTCGCCAAGCTGTTCGACGGCCTGCGCCATGACTCCGGCGACCCGATCATCTGGGCGGAAAAGGCCATCGCCCACTACCAGCGCCTGGGCATCGACCCAAGGACCAAGACCCTGGTGTTCTCCGACGGGCTGAATATTGAAAATTCACTGTCGATCTTCCGCAAGCTGCGGGGGCGCATCAATGTCAGCTTTGGCATCGGCACCAACCTCACCTGCGACATCCCGGGGGTGGAGCCGATGAGCATCGTGCTGAAGATGACCGACTGCAATGGCCAGCCGGTGGCGAAGATTTCCGACGAGTCAGCCAAGACCCAATGCCGGGACGAGAACTTCGTGGCCTATATGCGCCATGTGTTCAAGGTCGCCCCAGCAGGGAAATGAAGCGGGTCAGTCGACCAGCTTCAGGGTGCCTTTCATCATTGCAATGTGGCCGGGGAACGAGCAGAAGAACGTGTACGGCTCCCCGGCGCTGAGCTTGCTCACGGCAAACTCGACGCTGTCGCTTTCACCGGCGCCAATCATCTTGGTGTGGGCGATGATGCGGCTGTCGGCGGCTTTCAGGTAGTCGGCATCCAGGCCGGCGGTCATGCCGTCGCTGGCCACGCCGCGCATGTCGGCATCCTTGGTCAGCACCCAGTTGTGGCCCATCACGTTCTTAGGCAGCGAGCCTGAATGGGTGAGCTTGACGGTGAAGGTCTTGCAGCTTTTGCTGACGGCGATGTCCTTGGTGTCGAAGGTCATCTGGTCGGTGGAGTCCACCGTGACGGTGCATTCGGCGGCCAATAGCGGGCCGCTGGCGAACACCAGGGCGGTCAGGGCAAGGGCTTTTCCCAGCATGGGGGCAAATCTCCAGATCGGTTTCTTGTGCGGGGCTCACTGCCCCAGGTTGCGCTTGCGCGCTTCCTCCAGCGGCATCACTGTAACCTGAACTTCGGGGTCGTGGTTGCCGCCGCCAAGAATCACCCCGCGCAGGGGCGAAACATCGGAGAAATCCCTGCCCCAGGCCAGGGTGACGTGCTCCAGGGCCGGCTGCACGTTGTTGGTGGGGTCGAAATCGACCCAACCCAGCTTCGGGCAGAACACCGAGACCCAGGCGTGGGAGGCATCCGCGCCGATCAGCCGCGGCTGCCCGGGCGGCGGCTGGGTCAGCAGGTAACCACTCACATAGCGCGCCGCCAGGCCGCGGGAGCGCAGGCAGGCGAGCATCAGGTGGGCGAAGTCCTGGCACACACCGCGGCGGCTTTCCAGCACTTCCACCAGCGGCGTCGCCACCTGCGTGGCTTCGGCGTCGAAGGTGAATTCCTTGAAGATTTTTTCCATCAGCGCCTGCACACCGAGCATCAACGGCCGGCCGGCGGGGAAACAGCTTTGCGAGAAGGCCACGAAATTCTTTTTCAGCCGCACGTAGGGCGACTCGAAACGGTAGCGGCACGCTTCCAGCAGGTGCGGTTCGACCGGTTTGCTGCTGTAGCACAGGGCGTCGCGGGTCGCTTCCCAGGCCGGTGACAGCTTGAAGTCCAGCGCCGGGCGCGCCAGCACTTCGACTTGCAGGCGCGCGCACACCCGCAGTTCGTCGTGGGGGCGCTCGAAACCCAGGCGGGTCAGCGGATTGCCGAACACGTCGAGCTCGTCCATGCGCTGGGTCGGGTCCGGAGTGATGTCCAACTGCTCGGCGTGGCACCGCTGCCACTCGCACGCGCGCGGCCACAGGTGGGCCAGCTGCTGGGCCAGGGACACCGGGCTGTCGTAGGTGTAGTGGGTGTCGTGAATGATCTGGTACTGGGCGCTATTCATCACACAGACACCGTTTGCTGGCTGATATCGTCGACATGGGCGAAATGGCGCAAGGCCAGGCGGTCGGACACCTGGCTGCTGGCCTCGGTGATTTCCCGCAGCATGTCGCTGAGGCCGTGCAGTACCGCGCGTACGCTGGACACGCCGAACAGCGAGTATTCGAGGGTGCCAAGGTCGAAGTGCGCCAGCCGCTCGATCATCGGCGCCAGGGTCTTGTCCCGGGGCGCGCCGAACTCGTCATTCAGGCGGCGCAGGGAACTGGCCACCAGCTTGAGCTGGAACAGTACGGCGTGCGGGTTCTGGGCATCCAGCAACAGTAAGTCGAGCACCGGAATCAGCTGCGGCTCGGCCAGGTAGCGCGAGCGGTAGGTGATGCTGCTGTTGCCCAGCTCCAGCAGCCATTCCAGGCCGGCCTGCTCGAACACCGCGTCGCTGTGCATGAAGGCCGAAAGGCTGTTGCTGAGGAACTGCAGGCGCTCGATGCGGCGGCCGATCATGAGGAAGCGCCAGCCTTCGTCGCGGGTCATGTCGTCGAGGGCGAAGCCCGACAGCGCCGCCAGGGACATCACCAAGCGGTTGAGAAAGTCCAGCAGCTCGCCGAGGTCGGCGTCTTCTTCGTCCAGCTTGACTGCTTCACGCTGCAATTCCACCAGCGCCTGCCAGTTTTCCCGGGACAGCTTGCCGCGCACCTGGGAGGCGGCCCACTGCAGCCGCTGCAGGTTGGCACGCAGGCTGAAGGCCCAGTCTTCGCCCATCAGGGCGGCGCGAATGCGTTCGTCCAGTTCGCCCTCGTCGGGCAGCAGGTTGATGCTCACGCCCAGGTCCACTGCGGCCTGCAGGGCTTTGGGGTCGTCACCGTCGATATAGCGACCGAGGATGATGCGCAGCAGCCGCGCGCTGTCGTCGCAGCGCTCGCAGTAGCGGCCGAACCAGAACAGGTTTTCCACCACGCGGGATGGCAGGTAGGGGTCGCGGCGCACCAGTTCGGGCACGCCAATGGGCCGTTGGGCGCGCCACTGCTCGCCGGTGGGGGCTTCGTCGGCGAGCACCCAGGTGTCTTTGCTGGCGCCACCGCGCTGCATCGATACCACTTCGGCGTCGGCCTGCGCGGCGACGCGGGTCAGGCCGCCAGGCAATACCCGGTAGCCCACCTGGTCGGCCACGGCATACACGCGCATGCCGATGGCGCGCGGCGCCAGCGAGCCATCTTCAGGCTGCCACACCGGCGCCTGGGACAGCTGGGCCATTTCCTGGGCGACGTAGGCGTAGGGCCGTGCCTGCATACGCGCGGCCAGCAATTGGCGCTGCCTGGTGTCGAGGTCACGGCCGAACACCGGGGCGAAGCTTTGCGACGGGAACGCCGGCTTGATCAGCAAGGTGTCGAGCTTTTCCAGGGCCTGGGCCAGCACCGGTGGCTCACCGCACCACCAGGTGGCAATCGACGGCAGGATCAACTCTTCGCCGAACAGGTGCTGGTTGATTTTCGGCAGGAAGCCCAGCAGGCCGGGGGACTCCAGCACGCCACTGCCGAGGGCGTTGGTGACCAGCACCCGGCCCTGGCGTACGGCCTGCAGCAGGCCCGGCACGCCGAGGGCGGAATCGGTGCGCAGCTCCAGCGGGTCGCAGAAGTCATCGTCCAGGCGGCGCATGATCGCGTGCACACGGCGCAGGCCGCTGAGGGTTTTCAAGTACACCGTGGCGTCGCGCACGGTGAGGTCGCCGCCTTCCACCAGCGGGTAGCCCAGCTGGCGCGCCAGGTACAGGTGTTCGAAGTAGCTTTCGTTGAAGCGGCCCGGGGTCAGCAGCACCACCAGCGGCGCTTCGTTGTCTTCCGAGGCCAGGCGCACCAGGGTTTCCTGCAGCGTGCGGAAGAAGCCCGACAGGTGCCGCACTTTCAAGTCGCGGTACTGCTCCGGGAAAGCCCGCGACACGCTCATGCGGTTTTCAAGGGCGTAACCCGCACCCGAAGGCGCCTGGGAACGGTCGGCGGTCACCCACCAGCGGCCGTCCGGCGTGCGCGCCAGGTCCACGGCGTACAGGTGCAGGAAGATATTTTCCGGCGGCACCATGCCTTGGCACGGCCACAGGAAATTGTTGTGGCCATAGACCAGCTCGGCGGGCAGCAGGCCTTGCTGGATCAGGGTTTGCGGGCCGTAGATATCGGCCAGCACGGCATTCAACAGGCGCGCGCGCTGGGCGATGCCGGCGGAGAGCTGTTTCCACTCCTCGGCATCGATCAGGTGGGGCAAGAGGTCGAGTTCCCAAGGGCGATCGGCGCCCTTGGGGTCGGCATACACGTTGTAGGTAACGCCGTTTTCCTGAATCTGCCGGGTCAGCAGCGCCTGGCGCTGGGCCAGTTGCGCGGGCGACAACCGCTGCAAATGCTCGAACAGGCTTTGCCAATGGGGGCGTACTTCGCCATCGGCCTCGAGCATTTCGTGGTAGGTACCCGCAGTGAGCGGGTATTGGTCAAGCAGGTCAGGCATGGAACGCTCGGCAGCAATGCAAACGGAATAAGGGCAGGTTAGCGCACACGCAAACCCCGCGAAATGATGCCATTACGCGGGGTTGTGCGCGTGATCAGCCGCGACGCATATCCAGTGTCATCGGCAGCTCATCGTTGATCTTCAGTGGCGCGGCATCAATCCGCCCCGGCGTGTGGCCGATTCGGAAGAAGCGCGACAGACGACGGCTCTCCGCCTCGTTCGCATTGATCGGCAGGGTTTCATAGTTGCGCCCACCTGGATGGGCGACATGATACTGGCAACCGCCCAGTGAGCGCTGCATCCATGTGTCGAGCAGGTCAAAAACCAACGGTGCGTGCACGGGAATGGTCGGCTGCAGGCAGTTCGGCGGCTGCCAGGCGCGGAAGCGCACGCCGGCGACGAACTCACCGACACGGCCAGTCGGGTGCAGGGGCACCGGGCGGCCGTTGCAGGTCAGCACGTAGCGGTCTGGGGGCAAGCCGTCGAGCTTGACCTGCAGGCGCTCCAGGGACGAGTCGACGTAGCGCACGGTACCGCCGGCGGTGCCTTCCTCACCCAGTACATGCCAGGGCTCGAGGGCGGTGCGCACTTCCAGCTTGATGCCGGCGACTTCGTAATCGCCCACTTTCGGGAAGCGGAACTCGCGGTGCGCGGCGAACCATTCACTGCGGAACGGGTAGCCGGCACGGTTGAGGTCGGCCATCACGTCGGCGAAATCCTGCTCGATGAAGTGCGGCAGCAGGAAGCGGTCGTGCAGCTCGGTGCCCCAGCGCGCCAGCTTGGCCGGTGCGTAGGGTTCGCGCCAGAACTTGGCGACCAGCGCCCGCAACAGCAGCTGCTGGGACAGGCTCATGCGCGCATGGGGCGGCATCTCGAAGGCGCGCAGCTCGAGCAGGCCGAGGCGGCCGGTGGCACCGTCCGGCGAGTAGAGCTTGTCGATGCAGAACTCGGCCCGGTGGGTGTTACCCGTGACGTCGATCAGCAGGTTGCGCAGCAGCCGGTCGACCAGCCATGGCGGGCAGGCCTGGCCGGGGGGCGGCATTTGCGAGAAGGCGATTTCCAACTCGTACAGCGAGTCGTTGCGGGCTTCGTCGACCCGCGGCGCCTGGGAGGTCGGGCCGATGAACAGCCCGGAGAACAGGTACGACAGCGACGGGTGGTTGTGCCAGTAGCTGATCAGGCTGCGCAGCAGGTCGGGGCGGCGCAGAAACGGCGAATCCCCCGGAGTGGCGCCACCAAGCACGAAATGGTTGCCGCCGCCGGTGCCGGTGTGGCGGCCGTCGATCATGAACTTCTCGGTGGTGAGGCGGGTTTGCCGCGCTTCCTCGTAGAGGAATTCGGTGCGCTCAACCAACTGCGCCCAAGTCGCCGAGGGCTGCACGTTGACCTCGATCACGCCTGGGTCGGGGGTGATGCGGAAGTTGGCCAGGCGTGGGTCCGCAGGCGGCTCGTAGCCTTCCAATAGCACCGGGCAGCGCAGCTCCTTGGCCGCCGACTCGATCACGCTGACCAGCTGCAGGTAATCCTCAAGGCGTTCCAGCGGCGGCATGAACAGGTACAACCGCCCTTCCCGCGCTTCGGCGCACAAGGCCGTGCGGGTCAGCCAACTGGCGGATTCGTTGATCTTCGGTTCAGGCTCTTCGACCTGGCCGACGCGCTGGTTGCCGCTGCTGGCGTGCAGGGCTTCGAGGGCTGGCAGGCCAGGTATCGGCTGGTTCTGGTCCAGCGGCAGGATGAAGGGGTATTCCGCCGCCGTTACCCATGGCTGCGAGGCCAGGGGCAGGCGATAGCCCAGGGGCGAGTCGCCCGGTACCAGCCGGCAGTGGTTGTCGCGCAGGTACCAGCGGCCGCTTTGCCATTGATCGTTGGCCGCGGTGCGGGCCAGCGGCAGGACGTGGCCGACGACCTTGTCCAGGCCTTGGGCGAACACGGTGCGCAGGCGCTTGCGCTCCATTTCGTCTTTCAGGCGGGGGTCTTCGGCCTTGACGTTGGAAGGCAGCGTGCCTTCGCGCCACAGGTAGTAGAAATTGTCTTCATAGGCCGGGAACACGAACCGGGTCGGCAGCTTCAGGCGCTCGGCCACACAGGCCAGGAAGCGCCCGGCGGTGTCGCCGTTGGCACCGTAGTCCTGGGTTTCGTCGGCGACCAGGCGCTCATCTTTCCAGATGCGCTCGCCGTCCGCCCGCCAGTAGCAGTTCAGCGACCAGCGCGGCAGTTGCTCGCCCGGGTACCACTTGCCCTGGCCGAAGTGCACCAGGCCGTCGGGGGCGTACTTGTCGCGCATGCGCTTGTACAGCTCGGCCGAGAGGGTGCGCTTGGTCGGGCCCATGGCGGCGGTGTTCCATTCGGCGCCGTCGGGGTCGTCGATGGACACGAAAGTAGGCTCGCCGCCCATGGTCAGGCGCACGTCGCCGGCGTGCAGGTCGTGGTCGATCTGCTCGCCGAGGTCGAGGATGGCCTGCCATTGTTCGTCGCTGTAGGGCTTGGTGACCCGCGGGGCTTCCCAGATGCGCTCTACCGACATTTCATGGGAGAACTCGGCCTCGCACGGCTCGACCAAGCCACTGATCGGTGCCGCCGAGGTCGGATCGGGGCTGCAGGCCAAGGGGATATGCCCTTCGCCTGCGAACAGCCCGGAGGTGGCATCCAGGCCGACCCAGCCAGCACCCGGCAAGTACACCTCGCACCAGGCGTGCAGGTCGGTGAAGTCGACCTCGGTGCCCGAGGGGCCGTCAAGGGCCTTCTGGTCGGCGGTAAGCTGGATCAGGTAACCGGACACGAAGCGCGCGGCCATGCCCATGTGACGCAGCAGCTGCACCAGCAGCCAGGCGGAGTCGCGGCACGAGCCCGAGGCTTCGACCAGGGTGTGCTCGGGGGTCTGCACGCCCGGCTCCATGCGGATCAGGTAGCGGATGTCCTGGCTCAGGCGCTGGTTGAGGGCCACGAGGAAGTCGATGGTGGGCACCGGTTCCTTGTCGATGGCGTCCAGGTATTTCTTGAATTCGGGGGTAAGCGGCAGCTTCTCCAGATAGGAGCCCAGCTCGTGCTTTTCGTCCTTGGTGTAGGTGAAGGGTGATTTTTCCGCGTGGGTCTCGAGGAAGAAGTCGAAGGGGTTGAAGATCGCCATTTCAGCGACCAGGTCGACTTCGACGCGGAACTCCCTGGTTTTCTCGGGGAATACCAGGCGCGCCAAGTAGTTGCCCTGGGGGTCCTGCTGCCAGTTGATGAAGTGATCCTGCGGCAGGACTTTCAGCGAATACGAGAGAATGCGGGTGCGGCTGTGGGGCGCCGGGCGCAGACGGACGATCTGCGGGCCAAGCGTGATGGCTCGGTCGTAGCGGTAATGGGTGACATGGTGCAACGCGACATGTATCGACACAGCGTGCCTCCTGCAAACCTGGACGTTATCAGAGCAGCGCAAGACTTATGCCATACGGCAAAGGCAGGCCATTGCGCGATCACTCGGCCTGGCGTGGCACCAAAATCGCACCGCGCCCGAAGCAGCAGTGCAAGCGTCGCACAGAAAGGGGGCGTTGGAGCAATCGGTGGCAGAAAAATAGTGGGGAAAGGTTTCGGCGCATTGTGGGGCTGAGTAAAGGCGCAATGACTGCGGTGCACATGCAATCGCCAAGCTCGCAGGCTGCGCCAGCTCCTACACCGATCAGGTTCGCAACCCGGGACCAGGTCGAATGAGATCAAGGTAGGAGCTGGCGAAGCCTGCGAGCTTGGCGGCGCTGTGGGCGCCGCATAGCTTGATGTATCAGCGCGGCAGCACCGGCTGGCGCTTGCTCTTCGGCTTGCCACCTTTGGCGGCATCCTTACGGGCCTTGGCGGCTTCCTGGTTGCGGGCGAACGCCGCAGCCTTGGCCTCTTCGCGCTTGTCCCACGGCTTGCTGCCGTCGGCCGCGCGCGGTGGCAGGCCGGTGTGCTGGGTCAGGATCTTCTGGCCCTTGCCGACCTTGTGGCTGCCCGCCGGCGTCGAGTTCTTGCGGCGCGCACTCTGGTAGCTGTCGCTGTCCGGTTGGTGCAGCGGAATCAGTTGGTGCTTGCCCGGCCCGATCAGGTCGGCGCGGCCCATACGTTCCAGCGCTTCGCGCAGCATCGGCCAGCCCTTCGGATCGTGGTAGCGCAGGAAGGCCTTGTGCAGGCGCCGCTGGGCCTCGCTCTTGACGATGGTCACCGGGTCGCTCTTGTAGGTAACCTTGCGCAGCGGGTTCTTGCCCGAGTGGTACATGGCGGTGGCCGAGGCCATCGGCGACGGGTAGAACGCCTGCACCTGGTCGGCGCGGAAGCCGTTGCCCTTGAGCCACAGGGCCAGGTTCATCATGTCTTCGTCGGTGGTGCCCGGGTGCGCGGCGATGAAGTACGGAATCAGGTACTGCTCTTTCCCCGCCTCCTTGGAATACTTCTCGAACATGCGCTTGAACTTGTCGTACGAGCCGATACCCGGCTTCATCATCTGGTTCAGCGGGCCTTCTTCGGTGTGCTCCGGGGCAATCTTCAGGTAGCCGCCCACGTGGTGGGTGACCAGCTCCTTGACGTACTCCGGGGATTCCACGGCCAGGTCGTAGCGCAGCCCGGACGCGATCAGGATCTTCTTCACTCCCGGCAGCTCACGGGCACTGCGGTATAGCTGGATCAGCGCCGAGTGGTCGGTGTTCAGATTCGGGCAGATGCCCGGGAACACGCACGACGGCTTGCGGCACGCGGATTCGATTTCCGGCGTTTTGCAGGCGATGCGGTACATGTTAGCGGTGGGGCCGCCGAGGTCGGAGATGACGCCGGTAAAGCCTGGGACCTTGTCGCGAATTTCTTCGATCTCACGAATGATGGACTCGTGCGAACGGTTCTGGATGATGCGCCCTTCGTGCTCGGTGATGGAGCAGAAGGTGCAGCCGCCAAAGCAGCCACGCATGATGTTCACCGAGAAGCGAATCATGTCGTAGGCCGGAATTTTTTCCTTGCCATAAGCCGGGTGTGGAATACGCGCGTAGGGCATGCCGAACACGTAGTCCATTTCCTCGGTGGTCATGGGAATGGGCGGCGGGTTGAACCACACGTCCACTTCGCCATGCTTCTGCACCAAAGCGCGCGCGTTGCCCGGGTTGGTTTCCAGGTGCAGCACGCGGTTGGCGTGGGCGTACAGGACCGGGTCGTTGCGCACTTTCTCGAAAGAAGGCAGGCGGATCACGGTCTTGTCGCGAGTCATGCGCGGGCTGGCGAGGATCTGTACGACCTTCGGCTCGTCCGGGTTATCCACAGGGCCTTTTTCCTGCTCGATGGCGCAGGCTTGGGTGTCCTGGGTGTTCACGTACGGGTTGATGATCTTGTCGACCTTGCCCGGGCGGTCGATACGGGTGGAGTCCACTTCGTACCAGTCTTTCGGGGTGTCGCGGCGCACGAAAGCGGTGCCGCGAATGTCGGTGATCGTCTGGATATCTTCACCGAACGACAGGCGCTGGGCCACTTCGACGATCGCGCGTTCGGCGTTGCCGTACAGCAGGATGTCGGCGCATGCGTCGATCAGGATCGAGTGGCGGACCTTGTCCTGCCAGTAGTCGTAGTGCGCGATGCGGCGCAGCGACGCCTCGATGCCGCCGAGCACGATCGGCACGTGCTTGTAGGCTTCCTTGCAGCGCTGGCTGTACACCAGGCTGGCGCGATCCGGCCGCGAACCGGCCAGGCCACCCGGGGTGTAGGCGTCGTCGGAACGGATTTTCTTGTCGGCGGTGTAGCGGTTGATCATCGAATCCATGTTGCCGGCCGCGACACCGAAGAACAGGTTCGGCTCGCCGAGCTTCATGAAGGCGTCTTTGCTGGTCCAGTCGGGCTGGGCAATGATGCCCACGCGAAAGCCCTGGGCTTCCAGCAGGCGGCCGATGATGGCCATACCGAACGACGGATGGTCGACGTAGGCATCACCGGTGACGATGATGATGTCGCAGGAATCCCAGCCAAGCTGATCCATCTCCTCCCTGCTCATGGGCAGGAAAGGTGCGGGACCGAAACATTCGGCCCAGTACTTGGGATAGTCGAAAAGCGGCTTGGCTGCTTGCATGTCGATGACCGTGTGTAAAATCGCGGGCGCGAAATATAGCACAAAAATTAACCAAATCCGACTGTGATGGTCGGAAATGGCAGAAGGAGGTTACTCGTCGTCGTCGAAGTTGTAGCTACCCGGCGCGAGGTTCTCGAAGCGGGTGTACTTGCCGATGAACGCCAGGCGGATAAAGCCGATCGGGCCGTTCCGCTGCTTGCCGATGATGATCTCGGCGATGCCTTTGTGTTCGGTCTCGGGGTGGTACACCTCGTCCCGATACACGAACATGATGACGTCGGCGTCCTGCTCGATCGCTCCCGATTCGCGCAAGTCGGAGTTCACCGGGCGCTTGTTAGGGCGTTGTTCCAGGGAGCGGTTGAGCTGCGACAGGGCAACCACCGGGCAGTTGAATTCCTTCGCCAGCGCCTTCAGGGAGCGCGAGATCTCGGAAATCTCGTTGGTGCGGTTGTCGCCCGACGAACCCGGAATCTGCATGAGCTGCAGGTAGTCGATCATGATCATGCCGATCTCGCCGTGCTCGCGCACCAGGCGGCGGGTACGGGCGCGCATCTCCGAGGGGCTGATGCCCGCGGTGTCGTCGATGAACAGCTTGCGATCGTTGAGCAGATTGACCGCCGAGGTCAGGCGCGGCCAATCGTCGTCATCCAGTTTACCGGAGCGGACCTTGGTCTGGTCGATACGGCCCAGGGACGAGAGCATACGCATGATCAGCGAATCACCTGGCATCTCCAGCGAGTACACCAGCACCACCTTGTCGCTGCGCAACACGGCGTTTTCCACCAGGTTCATGGCGAAGGTGGTTTTACCCATCGACGGACGGCCCGCGACGATGATCAGGTCGGCTGGCTGCAGGCCGCTGGTCTTGTCGTCCAGGTCGGTATAACCGGTGGACAGGCCAGTGATCGCCGAATCGGTGTTGAACAGCGTGTCGATGCGGTCGATGGCCTTGGTCAGCAGGTCGTTGACGCTGACCGGGCCGCCGGTCTTGGGCCGCGCTTCGGCGATCTGGAAGATCTGCCGCTCGGCTTCGTCGAGAATCTCCGAGGCGTTGCGGCCCAGGGGATTGAAGGCGCTGTCGGCGATGTCGTTGCTGATGGTGATCAGCTGGCGCAGGGTGGCGCGCTCGCGGACGATCTGCGCATAGGCCTTGATGTTGGCGACGGACGGCGTGTTTTTCGCCAGTTCGCCAAGGTAACCGAGGCCGCCGACCTGGGCGCTCTGGCCTTCCTTGTCGAGCTGCTCGTGCAGGGTGACTACGTCGAACGGTACGTTCTGGTCGGCCAAGCGCGCGATGGCGCGGAAAATCAAACGGTGGTCATGGCGATAGAAGTCACCATCCGAGACCTGATCGAGTACCCGTTCCCAGGCGTCGTTGGACAGCATCAAACCACCGAGCACGGCCTGTTCGGCCTCGATGGAATGCGGCGGCACCTTGAGGGCGGACGTTTGCAGATCGAACTGCTCGGGGGCGGATATCTCGTTCATGACCACACTGGAATATGGGGGTGCATCAAAGACAAAGGGCACGACCTGTAAACAGGATCGTGCCCGATGTTAACCGCCTGGCGCACAAGGTGCCAGACCGTTCGGCGTTGCTTAAGCTGCTACCACGACAACGCGGACAGTGGCTTCTACGTCGCTGTGCAGGTGCACGGCTACGTCGAATTCACCGACGTTGCGGATGGTGCCGTTCGGCAGACGAACTTCGCTTTTCGCGACTTCAACGCCCGAGGCGGTCAGTGCGTCAGCGATGTCGTGGGTACCGATCGAACCGAACAGCTTGCCTTCGTCGCCAGCGGTGGCAGTGATGGTCACTTCCAGCTCGGCCAGTTGGGCAGCACGGCTTTCAGCCGATGCTTTCTTGTCAGCGGCAGCTTGTTCCAGCTCAGCGCGACGCTCTTCGAACGCAGCCAGGTTGGCAGCGGTCGCAGCGGTAGCCTTGCCGTAAGGCAGCAGGTAGTTACGACCGTAACCAGCCTTGACATTTACCTTGTCGCCCAGGTTGCCCAGGTTGGCGACTTTTTCCAGAAGGATCAGTTGCATGTGGAAATCCTCTTAACTTTTAACCTTCACCGCTCGCGTTATCGGCGTCTTTGGACGCCAGACGACCGCGAAAATCAATCAGGCTGTCGACGATGGCCAAGACCACCAGCAACGGATAGATCAGTTGCATGAACAGCAGCAGTGTCACGTACATTCCAACCAGCCAGAACTTGCCCAGCTTGCCCGCCTTCACCAGCCCGTGCATCAGCGCCAGGCCGGCGAAGAACAGTGCCACACTGCACAACGGCGTCAGCATGGCGACCTGTGGGCCAAACTGCGGCCCGATCAACATGCACGCCAGCAGCATCAGCGCTGGCCACCGGGGGATGCGGATGGCGCGAAACTCGCGGCCGAACCCACCGGGGTTGTACAACACTGCCTGCCAGTAGCGACCCACAATCAGGGCCAGCACACTGACGGCTTGCAGCAAAGCCGCGATCAGGCCAGTCAGCACTGGTGCGATCAACGCCGCGAGGCGGGCCTGTTCCTCCACCGACAAACGGTGGTAGAGCTCTCCGAGCATCTGCGGCAACACCTCGACGAGACGTTGCGCCAATGCATCGATGGGCTCGCGGAACACCACGCCCAACACGACGCCATACACCAGGCCCAGTGCGATGCTGACCAGCAGCACCCGGTTCCAGGACTCGCTGGAGCGCAATTGCGCCGCCAGCCCCAGCGACCCCAGCAACACCATCAAGATGCGCGGATCACCGAAATACCACCAGGCCAAGGCCGGCAGCAGAGCCCAAAGCAGAACGCCAGAGGCGTCCTTCATACCGCGCCGCAGGTACACCAGGCACCCGGCGGCGGCACTCAACCAGAACAGCAGCGGCATTGCCGCACAAGCAACCACTACGAGAGTGGCCTGCACGCGACCGCGCATGATGAAATCAGCCAAGGCGCGCATGCAATCTATCCCTTACTACTTGTCGACTACCTGGTCTCAGCGGCCGTGGCTGTCGGTGTAGGCCAGCAGGGCCAGGAAGCGGGCGCGCTTGATAGCGGTGGCCAGCTG
>Ga0308164_10001198_pt1 | contig 32016 bp, 32 predicted proteins | sample PhyTR2_FD_201031 | JGI IMG/M metagenome (GOLD analysis project Ga0308164, IMG submission 201031) | Phyllosphere microbial communities from UC Gill Tract Community Farm, Albany, California, United States - DLSLT.R2 | ecosystem: Host-associated > Plants > Phyllosphere > Unclassified | place: USA... | reverse complement strand
GTCGACGAAGGCATCGATGAACCGCACCGGATTGTCCGCCGCCACGTAATCCTCGACCGACGCCGGTAATAGCAGCGCCTGCTCGCGCGCATGACCCTCGATATATGCCATCGCCAAAGCATACACCGTCAGCATATCGAGGGAATCAGGCAACCGAGTTTTCGCACGCTCTGGATCGAGTTTCGGGAATACCTGGCTAACGCAATTTATTTGTCGGTATGGTTCCGACCAGCGAACAACACTGGAACAGCCATGAGAAGAGCGGCGAGCCCAACGTAGGCTACCGCCATTAGGCGCCTCGCGCTCGGATCATTCGCGCGCATCTGGAGCACATTAATGCCGACGTCGTTCTCGCGAACCCTGCTTGCCGTTACCTTTGGCCCCGCAGTTGTAACCACACCTACCGTTGCTGTGTCGGCACAGCAGCATGGAGCACAAGCGCAGCAAGCGTCGAATGCTCGGGCGTCCTCGGACCTACGCGCGCGCATTGGAACCACGGGGGAGCGGATTACGAAGGCTCAGCGGAGTGGCGCAATCACAAGCGCCCGTGCTGCCGCACTTCAGCGCCAAGTGGGACAGACTCAGTCGAGCATGAACCGCCCTACCCGCCAACAGGGTTTCGTCAGTGCTGCGGAGTGGGCCTCGTATAATCGCACCCTCGGTGCAATCGACATCGAGTTCGATCGTCGCGGCGTCGCGCGCAGTTACGGAAACGATGCGTTGGTAGCATCAGACAGCAACGATCAGGCCCGCGACTTTCGCTACGATTGCCAGAATGAACCGGTCGCAATTGCCATTCCAGGGGATCGGCTCGACCGCTCTCTCGACCAACTGCGGTTGACGACCCACTGCCCCATCTCCGGTACCGACCTCGCGCGCGGTAAGCGCTCGCAGCCAGTGGTAGGCACAATGACCCCGACAGCCGCCTTGCAGGCGATGCTCAACGGAACAGGTCTCCAGATGCGTTCCATCAAGGGCGGCTTCCAGATCATCCGTCTTCCTCGCTAGTAAAATAGCGGCAACGGCGAGCCGGTCGCAAGAAGTGCTTAGGCATGTAAGGCGGCCGGCTCGTTAAGGTGGCGCTGAGATAGCGTCTCCGAATAGATTTACAGAGCGTGATCAAGAACGTAGACATCTCCACCCCTGCGGCTTCCCACTTTTGAGGATTAGCTATTAGCAGCATCATACCCATCGACCGGCTTAGCTTTACGACACTAAGGCTGCTTGTCGCCATTGCCGAGGAAGGCGTTTTGACACGTGCGGCGCGGCGCGAAAATATCGCTCCATCCGCTGCTAGCAAAAGGGTAGCCGATCTTGAGTTAGATCTTGGCATAAATCTGTTTCAACGTGGTACCGCTGGCATGGTTCTGACCGCGGCAGGCGAAACCATTATCGTTCATGCACGACGTCTCATACTAAGTGCAACCGCGCTCGCGGCTGACCTCGCGGAGTACCGCGAAGGTATCCGCGGACATATTCGTATGCTTGCCAATCTTTCGGCTATCGTCGCGTTTCTACCCGAGGATCTCGAACGGTTCTTTGCCCTTCATCCGGAGTTGCGGGTCGAATTGGAGGAGCGACCGACAAGCGGCGTTGTCCGTGGTGTCGAAGAGGGCTGGGCGGAGATCGGAATATGTTCCGGCGATGCCGATCTACGCGGGCTGCGAGAACTAACCTATCGACGCGACGAACTGGTCCTCGTCATGCGTCCAGACCATCCATTGGCGGGACAAGGCCCCCTCCCGTTCGCAAACACGCTTCAGTATGAGCAAATTGGTCTTCATGCGCAGAGTTCAATTTTCACGCGCTCCCAGATCGCTGCGCGAGAGGCGGGCCAGCCATTGAAGCGGCGTATTCATGTTCCAGGTTTCGATGCCGTGTGCCGAACAGTCCAAGCCGGACTAGGCATCGCGATCGTCTCCGAACCGGTTTTCGAAATTCTAGGTCGTCCCATGGGTCTGCACATGGAAAGAATCGCAGAGGAATGGGCGCACCGGGAACTCAAGCTTGTCATGTCCCCCAATCGACCGACCACGGCGGCAATCTCCCTCTTAGTCGATCACCTAACCAGTTAAGGCGTTCGCAATCCGCGAATGCCCGTTCGACAATGACGTCTTTCGTTATCCCCGAAAGACGGCTCTCTTCGACTTAATAAGAGTCAGGAGAGCGATGTGTCAGGTCCTTTGGCCGGTCTACGCGTGTTGGAATTCGGAACGCTCATTGCGGCTCCGTTTGCAGCACGCCTGTTTGCCGATTTCGGCGCCGAAGTCATCAAAGTCGAGGCTCCCGGTGCGGGTGACCCTCTGCGCCGGTGGCGAAAACTGCACAAAGGTACCTCGCTCTGGTGGTACCTCCAGGCGAGAAACAAGAAATCGATCGCGCTTGATCTCAAATCGCCCGAGGGCCTTGATATAGCCCGAAGCCTGGCGGCGTCTGCCGATGTGGTCATCGAGAATTTCCGGCCCGGTGGCATGGAGAAGCTTGGCCTTGGTTGGGACGCGCTGTCGAAACTCAATCCCAAGCTCGTGATGGTCCGCATCTCAGGCTACGGCCAGACTGGACCTTACCGCGAACGTCCGGGCTTCGGCGCAATTGGCGAGGCGATGGGCGGGATTCGCTACACCACTGGCGATCCGGACAGCCCGCCGGCTCGTGTCGGCATCAGCCTAGGGGACTCGCTTGCCTCGCTGCATGGCGTCATCGGCGCACTGATGGCGTTGCTCCGCGTGAAGAGCGGGGACGGTGGCGGTCAGGTCGTCGACGTATCGCTCTACGAAAGCGTCTTCAACCTGATGGAAAGCCTCGTACCGGAGTATGACCTGCTCGGCACGGTACGCGAACGCACCGGTGGCGCCCTTCCGGGCATTAGCCCTTCCAACACCTATCCGACCGCCGACGGCGGGTATGTGGTCATCGCGGGCAACAGCAATCCGATCTTCCGCCGACTTATGGAGGCGATTGGTCGCCCGGACCTTGGGACCGATCCTGCGTTGGCCGACAACGACGGCAGAGTGGCACGTAATGCCGAACTCGATGCCGCGATCACGCATTGGACCACAGGGCGATCAATAGATCAGGCACTTGCTGCTCTTGAAGCGGCCGAGGTGCCCGCCGGTCGCATTTATTCGGTCGCAGATATTGTCGACGATGCGCATTACCGCGCGCGCGACATGATATTGTCGGCGCGTCTACCCGATGGAACGAACGTCGCGATGCCCGGCATCGTCCCGAAGCTGTCAGAGACGCCGGGCTCCATGCGCTGGGTCGGGCCCGCCCTAGGTGAGCATGGTACCCAGATACTCGCCGACCTTGGCTACGACGCCGATGCAATAGCACGCTTCGAAAGCGAGAAGACCGCATGAGCTATCCATCGGATCCGATCCTGTTGCAGGAGGTCGCGCCACGCGACGGCCTTCAGATCGAACCTGTCTTCGTGCCGACAGCCGACAAGATCGCGCTGATCGATAGGCTGTCGATGCTGGGCTTCAGCCGCATCGAGGTGACAAGCTTCGTCTCGCCTAGGGCCGTACCGGCGTTGGCGGACGCGGCCGAGGTACTGACACGCATCCGGCGAGCGCCTGGCGTACTCTATGTGGCGCTCGTTCCTAACCTGCGCGGCGCGATGGATGCCCTGCGAGCTGGCGCCGACGAGCTCAACATGGTGATGTCGGCGAGCGATACGCACAACCGCGCCAATATGCGGATGACTGGCGATCAGTCCTTCTCGATGTTTCGAGACATCGTTCGCGAGGTGGAAACGAACAAGCCGTCACTCAACGGCACCGTAGCTACCGCGTTCGGATGCCCCTTCGAGGGCGATCAATCCGAAGAAAAAGTGCTAGATATCGTTCGTCACTACCTTGATCTTGGCTGCGACGGTATCACCCTAGCTGATACGACCGGCATGGCCGATCCAAGGCAGGTCGAAAGACTGGTCCTGAAGGCATTGGATCTCGTCGGGGCCAACCGGCTCACCTTGCACTTCCATAACACACGCGGTCTGGGGCTTGCCAACGTGCTTGCCGCCTACAGTGCAGGCGCGCGTCGCTTCGACGCCGCGCTTGGCGGCCTCGGCGGATGCCCGTTCGCGCCGGGTGCGTCAGGCAATATCTGTACCGAAGACACCGCCGCGATGTGTGAGCGTATGGGCATCCCCACCGGCCTGGATTTGCCGGGCTTGCTGGAGGTGTCGCGAACATTGCCGGCCCTCATCGGCCACGATGTGCCCGGTCAGACAGCCAAAGCCGGACGGGTGCAGGATCTCCACGCCCCCCCAGCCACGTTGCAAAGCGCTTCGAAGCGGAAGGGATAAGCCAATGGCAACTTTGATCGCCGAAACCCCCGGGGGTTCCGAAGCCGTCGAACGGGCGCTGATCGGCAAGGTGATGCTTCGGCTGATGCCGCTCATCATGATTTGTTACTTCTTCGCCTTCTTCGACAGGATCAACATCGGGTTCGCTAAGGCAGCGCTGACCGCGGACCTTGGTATCAGTAATACCGCCTATGGACTTGGTGCCAGCCTCTTCGTGGTCGGCTACGTGTTGTTCGAAGTTCCGAGCAATCTGTTCCTTTACCGGATCGGGGCGCGCCAATGGATCGCAAGAATCATGCTCAGCTGGGGGATTGCCACAGCTTTGATGGTGTTCGTCTCGACGACATGGCAATTCTACGCGCTAAGGTTCGTGATCGGCGCCTGCGAAGCAGGCTTCGCACCGGGCATCCTGTATTTTCTGACTTTGTGGTTTCCCGCTTCGCATCGAGGACGTGTGACCTCCATGCTGTTCGTAGCGTCGGCCTGTTCGGGGATAATCGGCGCACCGATCGCTGGGCTGATACTTGGGCATATGGATGGAGTAGGTGGCTTCGACGGGTGGCACTGGCTCTTCCTGTTTGGCGGACTGCCCTGCGTCGTACTGGGCCTGATGGTTCTGCGGTTTCTTGATAACCGGGTGGAGGACGCCAAGTGGCTTGATCCTCAAGAGAAGACAGCTCTTCTGGCGTCCATTGCGCGAACCCAGCAGGGCGGGCGGGAAGAATCCATGCGCGATGCCCTCAAGTCGCCCGGCGTGCTGCTTCTGGGACTGCTCTACTTCCTGATCCAGATCGGCAGCTACGGCTTAAATTTTTGGGCACCCGACCTAATCCGTACAGCTGGCGGCGGTAGTCCTACGATGGTAGGCATTCTTACTGCGGTCCCCTACGCTTGCGGCGTCGTCTGCATGTTGGCGATTGGACGGCGGTCAGACCGGACCGGCGAACGCCGGTTCTACGTTGCGGCGTGCCTGATTGCAGCAGGCGTGGGGTTTGTAAGCGCAGGGATCTTCGCTCAATCGATTGGCTTTTTAGTCGTTGCGCTCGGCGTCATCGGCGGGGGCATCGTGGCGTGCGTTCCAGCCTTCTGGTCGCTACCTCCGAAGCTTTTGCGAGGACGCGCGGCAGCCGGAGGCATCGCGTTCATCAACACGCTGGGCCAGCTTGGCGGCATCGTCAGTCCGCTCATGGTTGGACGGATCAAAGACGTTACCGGAAGCGCCAGTCCGGCCCTCTACGTCATTGCAGCTTTGTGCGTGACTGGGGCTGTTCTGCTGATGGTAGCAGCGCCGGCGGGCCTCAGGACCCGCGACAAAGGCTGATCGCCTGCGGCGCTGACGACAGGCAGCCAAGCGGTGTGGGACGGATGGTATATGACCCGGATTACTCTGGCAGCAGCGCTTGCAACGACAATCCTCGCCACGCCCGCGAGCGCGCAGGCGAATGAGGAAGCCGTCGCTACGGTCATCCGACTGATGGTGGCGGAAGGGGTGCTGTCACCCGAAAAAGCCGAAGCCATGCGCACGCGCTACGCCGGTGAACGAGCGTCAAGGCAGCCTCCCTCAGTCGTCGCCGAGACGCCTCGTGCTATGCCCGCCGCATCCAAGGCCGTATCACTGCCGTTACCCACTGCAGGCGGCGCGCGCCTTGCGCAGGAGTTACCGTTCGATCCTTCGCTGGGTCGCAGTGCCCCCGCTGCGTCCCGGGCTTCGGACGCAGCAGCAGCCAGGGTTCGCCCTGCCCAAGGATCGCTCATTGACCGGATTACGCTTGACGGCGATTTTCGCATTCGTTGGCAAGGCGAGTTCTTCAACAAGGGCAACAGCCGCACGATCCCCGACTTTGCCAGCATCGTCGCCAATGGCGGGACCAATGCGCCGATCAATACGTATGCTAATACGGACCAGGATCGTGGCCGCATACGTATCCGCACGCGCGTTGGTATAACGGCGGCAGTAACACCCCGGGTCTCGGTATTCTTTCGAATGGCAGTCGGTAACGACACCGAGCCGAACGCAACGAACGAAACGCTCGGCGACTACTTCAACCGCGATCAACTTGTCGCCGATCGTGCGTATATCAGGTATCAGGTCAATAAGTCCCTGGCGTTTCAAGGCGGGCGGATGGCAAACCCATTCTTTTCCACTGATATGACTTGGGATCAGGATTTAAATCCCGAAGGCGTGGCTCTCGTCGGGGAGAAACAAATTGGGGAGGGGATTAGGCTGTTCGGGACGGTAGGGGCGTTCGCATTGCAGGATTTCTTGCGGTCACCCGATCGCTGGCTTCATGCAGGTCAGATAGGATTGGAGGCACCCCTCGGACCGGTACTATCGGCCAAAGTCGCCGGCACCTACTATCACTATGTCAACGTCAAAGGCCGGTCCGGCGACGAGGCGAGCCGGCCCGGGTTGATAGTGAAGGGCAATTCCCTATTCGACGTCCAGCCTGCGCAAGGGCGCATTGTACCGGGTTTGGCATCGCCGTTCCACATCGGCGAGGTGACTGCGGCCGCCACCTATAGCGGTCTGGCACCGATCGTCATTTCGCTGACCGGGGAAGTCGCCCGTAACTTTGCCTTCGATCGAGGCAGCGTCGATAGGCTGCCGTTGCTGACTGGAACGCCGACAGGAGGCATGGCCTACTCGACCGAGTTTCGCATCGGGTCAGCGCGTGTCGCTCGCCACGGTGATTGGCAGGCGGTCGTCACATGGCGGCGTATGGAATCGGATTCACTGATCGACGCTTTTACGGAAGGGGACTTCGGTCTCGGCGGGACAAACTCGCAGGGCGCCTATTTCGATCTGCTTTATGGCATTGGCGCGAACACGTGGATCGAGGGACTCTTCTACAACACGAAAAGCCTGGGGCAGCAGAAGCTGGACGTCCGCATGTTTCGAGCGGCGCTGTTAACGCGGTTCTGACAATTCCTAATTTCGAAAACGGGTAACGGAATTGTCCCAGTGAATCTTACTATGGCTTTGTATCCTGCAAATTCTACCGGTATTAAATATAGGCCTGGCCGTTCTCGCGAAGGCGGAAACTCATCGCCGACATTACGCTGCGCGGACGCCTTTCCATCACTTGATGATTTCACACAGCGCGAATGTCCGCAACTGGGCGGGAGCGGTCCGGAAGCTTTTGCGCGATGGCCCTGTCGGAAAACACATGATTGCCGACACCTCGGACCTGCGCTTTCACTCAGCCACACCCGCCTCGGTCAATAGCGATCGACAAACCCTGTCGCTTTGATAGCGTGCGCGAGAACATGCTTTCGGGGGTTTGTCGTACATGCTGGTCGGATATATGCGGGTGTCGTCGGCCGATGATCGCCAGACCGTCGATCTTCAGCGCGACGCGCTGGTCGCAGCCGGCGTTGATCATCGGCATCTCCATAACGACAAGGCATCCGGCGCGCGCGACGACCGACCGGGCCTGAAAGCGTGCCTCGACTATCTGAACGCGGGCGACACGCTGATCGTGTGGAAGCTTGATCGGCTCGGACGCTCGCTGCCGCACCTGCTGGCGATCGTCACGGACCTGAAGGCGCGGGGCATCGCATTCCGATCGCTGACTGAGCAGATGGATACGACCACGCCGCACGGCGAATTGCTGTTCTCCCTCTTCGGCGCACTCGCGCAGTATGAGCGCGCACTGACGCGCGAGCGCGTAATGGCCGGGCTTGCTGCGGCGAGGCGTCGCGGACGCCGGGGCGGCCGTCCGCCGATGATCGATACCGAAACCCTCGAGCGGATTACGGCTGCGCTGGATGGCGGAGCCAGCAAGGCGTCCGTCTGCCGGACGTTCAAGGTGCCGCGCTCGACCCTGCTCGGCACACTCGCCCGGATTGGCTGGACCGCACCGGCCAAGATCTGACCCGATGCCGCGTCGCAGCGTCCTTTCAGATGAGCAACGCGCGGAGTTGCTGACACTTCCCGACGACGAAACCCTGCTCGTCCAGCACTGGACGTTAAGTCAGAACGACCTGGCCGTCATCGTGCGCCGGAGGCGACCTCATAACCGACCGGGTTTCGCGATCCAGATTTGCGCGCTGCGCTATCCCGGTCGCCTCTTGCGCCCGGGTGAACTGATCCCCGATACGCCGCTCTCATTCGTTGCCGAGCAATTGCAGGTCGGACCAGAGGTGCGGGCCGACTACGCGACGCGCGGTCCGACCCGGTACGAACAGCTCGATGGGCTGCGCGACGTGTTCCGATTTACGGCGTTCACGATCGGGGCATCGTCGATAGGTGCGACGTCGCACAGGTGCCACGAGGTTGCTTCAAGGCTGGCGAGCTAGCGATTAGTTGCTAAGCTTGGGACAGGGGAGAGCCAACAATGACGATCGAGCGCTTGGCGCTGTTGCGAAACATAGGTCAGTTTGATTCCGTCAACGCCGGCGCTCAACTTGCCATGACGCGACTCTCGCTCGTCTATGCCGAAAACGGGAGGGGCAAGACCACGCTCGCAACGATCTTGCGATCGCTGAACACAGGCGAACCCGGGCCTATCAATGAACGCCAACGGCTCGGGTCGGCAAATACCCCGCACATTGTCCTAACCTTCGCTGGGGCGCCGCTGGTGTTCCAGAATGGCGCCTGGGCGGCCCCTCTGCCCCGAATTGCGGTTTTCGACGATGCCTTCGTTGCCGCGAATGTCTGTTCGGGCATTGCGATCGAGACGGCACACAAGCAAAACCTGCACGAGCTGATCTTGGGCGCGCAGGGCGTCGCCCTAAATTCGGCACTGCAGGGGCATGTCGCCCGCATTGAGGACCACAACAAAGCTCTCCGGGTGAAGGGGGACGCGATCCCCGCCGCACATCGCGGTACGCTCACGGTCGATGCCTTTTGCAGCCTCTCGGCTGATCCTGACATTGAGGCCAAGATTCAGGAAGCCGAGCGCCGCCTGTCGGCGGCGCAATCGGCCGACGCCATCCGGCAAGGCCCAATCTTCGCGCCACTCGCGTTGCCCGCCTTTGATCCCGCCGCGATCGACGCGCTGCTTGCGCGCAATCTGCCCGACCTTGAAGCCGCTGCAGCCGCCCGCGTTCGGGAGCATCTGCGGAGCCTTGGCAAGGGAGGGGAGGCTTGGGTTGGCGATGGCATGTCACGCATCACCAGCGCCTCGGCCGCCCACGATCATGAAATTTGCCCGTTCTGCGCGCAAGATCTCGAAGCCTCGCCGCTTATCCGTCACTATCAGGCTTATTTCAGCGAAGCCTATGAGGGGCTGAAATCCGCAATCACTGCGACGGGGCAGGGGATTAACACAACGCACGGCGGCGATGTGCCGGCGGCGTTCGAGCGATCGGTGCGCGTCGCCACCCAAAGCCGTGAATTCTGGCGCGCCTTCACTGATGTTCCTGATATCGACGTGGACACGGCCGCAGTCGCGCGAGCTTGGGGCGCGGCGCGGGAGGCGGTGCTGGTGGCGCTGCGCGCCAAGGCGGCCGCCCCTCTGGAAGTCAGCGCCCTCCCGGCTGAGACGCGCGCACTGATTGAAGCCTACGACGTGCATCGCGCTGCAATCGCGGAATTGTCACTAGCATTGCAGGGGCGCAACGCGCCGATCGCGATCGTGAAGGAGCAGGCCGCCGGCGCGAACGTCGCGACGCTCACGGCCGATCTCGCCAAGCTGGCGGCAGTCAGGACGCGGCATCAGGCCGCGACTTCGGCGCTCTGCGATGAATATCTCGTGGAGAAGGACGCAAAGACGGCGACCGAGGCGCTGCGCGTCCAGGCGCGGACGGCGCTCGATGGGTATCGTCAGAACATTTTCCCGGCCTACGAAGCCGCAATCAATGAATACCTGCAGCGCTTCAATGCCGGCTTCCGGCTCGGGGCCGTGACTTCCGTCAACAATCGCGGTGGGTCGTCCGCCAGCTATAGCGTTCTTATCAACAATGTGTCGGTGGCCCTGACGGGTGACGGCGGGCCATCGTTCAAGAACACGCTGAGCGCCGGCGATCGCAACACGCTCGCGCTGGCCTTCTTCTTCGCCGCGCTGGATCAAGAGCCACAGCTAGCGCAAAAAATCGTCGTTATCGATGATCCCATGACGAGCCTCGACGAACACCGCTCGCTGACGACGGTTCAGGAAATGCAGCGGCTCTACGGCCGGGTGAGCCAGATGATCGTGCTTTCGCACTCCAAGCCCTTCTTGTGCGCGATATGGGAAGGAGCCGACAAACTGACGCGCTCGGCGATGCGGATCGCGCGCGATGGGGCGGGATCGACGGTTGCCCTGTGGGATGTGCGGCAGAATTGCATCACAGAACATGACCGTCGGCATGAACAGGTCACGGCATACCTCCGGGCTGGCAATCCCGCCAATGAAAGGGCAGTCGCGGCCGCGCTGCGGCCGATCCTCGAAGCCTTCATGCGCGTGGCCTATCCAGCGGATTTTCCGCCTGGCACTCTACTCGGGCCGTTCCTTGGTATCTGCCAACAGCGGCAGGACGCCGGCAACCCCATCCTATCCGTTGCGGACAGAACCGAGCTGCGCGCACTGCTCGACTACGCCAACCGATTTCACCACGATACGAATCCGGCATGGGAAACCGCGGCGATCAACGATCAGGAACTGGTGGGCTTTGCGACGCGCACGCTGCGCTTCGCAGCGCGGAACTAGGCCGCAGAGATATGATCTGGCGTCTGCCCTTAGGGGAGGACATCCGGCCCCGCTGTTATCTGATAGCGTTTCTCCGCGGCCTTCTGCTGGACCGAAATCTGCCAGCCCTGCTTTCGCAGCGTGACAAGTGCCGAATGGATCGTGTTGGGGCGCCAACCTGTCTCCTCGGTCAGCTCGCGAATGGTCGCGCCGTCCGGGCGGCCGAGAAGGCCTATAACGGCCGCTTGCTTGGTCCCGACACGTGGCATCCGTTCAGCCGCCCTCGATCGGCAACGGCTTGCCACTGAACGCGATGAGGCAGTCCGGCTCCGACGCGAACCAGGCGTAGCTACCCCATGCCAGGCTGCTGACGGTCTTCCGGAAGGGCTGGCCGCCGCGATCAAGATAGGCGGTGACAAACGCGACATGCTCGGGCGGAAAGCCGGCCCCCTTAGATATCTGCAGCAGGGCGGTCTTCCGTGCCTCGTTGACCGGCCCATCGGTATGCACAACCTCGACAAAGACGAGGAGGGGGTGGGCGGGGCCGAGATCGACGAGGACGATATCGGGTAGGCTCTTGTCGGCCGGGATCGTCAGACCGATGGCCTTCGCCAGCTCGTCGTCACGGGCGACAACCTTGTTGCCGCTCTCGCTCACCGCGATCACGCCCGGCTTTTGTAGAAACTTCGGCGCGAAAACCTCGATGACGGCCTTTGAAATGTCGGCGCTGGCGCCGGTGGACATGCGCCGCGTCTCACCATTCGGGAACGTGACGAGTTCATATTCGCCGCCCCCGGCCGCGCCCTTGCGGACGATGGCGATGCGGGCAAGGGCGCCCTTGTTCAGATGCTTTTCCCGCCATGCGGCGGCTTTGGCGATGAAAGTGGCCTCGTCGAGGTCCGGGGCCATGAGCGCGGCGAAATCGCCCTGCAGCGCATAGCGGCCTGCCGGCGACGTGGTCGCGAGCCCGGGCCGTTCGATCACCGCGCCGTTCACAATAAGGGCATAGCGGATCGTGTCGTCGCGGATGGATTCGCGCGTGTTGACCGCATACCAGCGCCCCGGCACGTCGGCCTTGCTCGGGCGGATGGAATCCTTGGCCCAAGCCAGACGCGCATCGTCATCCGTCTGCTCGGCCTGCGCTGTCGTCATGCGTGTCACCTGGTCAGGGCGTATCCAGAGGTCGGTGCCTTCGATTGCGCCGGCGTAGATCATGGCGAACATGGTCTTTGCGGAGATTTCCCAAATCGAATGGTCGCGGTTGGCTGAACCTTCCGGAAAGATGGTCGGCAGGCGCGCGTGGATGTCTTGCCAGGATAGGAGCGGGGGGAGGCTCATGCTTTGTCGAGCCCGTAAATACTGCGCAGCGATTTCTCGATCGCGGCACGGGTCGCGCCCTTTTTGACCAGGCGCTCGATCGCCGCCATCGCCGAAACCGGGGGTAGGGGGATCGCCGCCAGCTCGAAGGCCGACACGGCGACGCTGCCGCTGATACAGCGGAAAACCTGGTCGATCGTGTCGCTGTTCAGCACGGCGGCGACGGTCGCCGGCGAGACTTTCGGCGCACCGATCGCACGCACCATGTTAAGATGGTTTTCGACGATGACGCCCCCATGCGTGTCGATGAAATCTTGCGACAGCTCGGCCGCAATAAGGCGGCGCTGCTGCTCCTTGGCTGTGGTGCGTTGCACCAGCACGCAGCTCCGATTGACGATCAGCCAATCATCGCCTTTCTCCGGCTTGAAGAACGGCGCGTGGTTTCGTCGATCAGCCCGGAAGATAAAGCGGCCATCCGGGGTCACGGCCTCCGCCCAGATGAGGGGATGCAGGCCGCGACCGGCCCTGGCGCGCATCTGCGGCTTGAAGCGATTCCAGACAAGCGGTCCGGTCGATACGCCATAGCCCCAATCGGAAAGTCGGAAGGACTGGTTCTCGGCTGCCGCGATGAGCCCGACGTGCGCAGGCTCCCGCGGCGCCAGCCAGGGTGTGCCGGCATCGGCGGGCAGGCCGACCTTGCCGTTCTTGGTGAGCCGGGCCTGCCGCTCGTTATCGACGTTGAGGTAATGCACCTGAAAGCGGGTGCGGTCTCCGCCCTTTTGATAGAGCGCCAGCAGCGTTTCCTGCAGCACGTCTTCAAACACGCCCTTACGCGCATGGACAAAGTCGATCGCGACGGGCGGCGCTTCTTTGGCCAGCAGCTTTCGCAAAGCGGCGTAATACTGTCCGCCTAGGACGCTCGTCGGAGTGAGATAGGCGATCACACCCCCAGGACGCGCCCATCGCAGAGCGATATCGGTAAACACGCCATAGAGATTGGCGTGACCGTAAAGGCTGCGTGCGTATCGGGTCCGCTGCTCGCTCGTCAGCTGCACCCTTCCATAAGGCGGGTTGCCGACGACGAGGTCATAACTAGCACTCGGCTCCTCCTCGAGCGTGTCGCAGACCTTCACAAAAATTGGCACATCGCGCCCACTCACCTGGGACAAGTCCGCAAGCGCGATCTCGAGCGCGCCTTGCGAAAGGGATGCTGCGTGTGGGTCCAACTCCATGCCGGAAAGCCGTGTGCCAAGCTGCGCGAGGATGAAGGCTGGTTCGCTACCGGCGAGGCTATCGCGCATTCGGACCGCCGCCTCGAGCAGGAACGCGCCGCCTCCGCTTGCCGGATCAAGAACGCGCGCTGTTTTCCAGTCAACACCGCCCTCTGTCGCCAGATCGAGCAGGCGCTGGGTCAGTGCGGCCGGGGTATAGAAAGCGCCAAGCGCGCTGCGCTCCTTGCCTGGGAGCAGCGTCGTATAGAGGCTGGTAAGTGCATTGCAGCCCTCGATCGCCGGCAGGCTGGCAGCAAGGCGGCCCATTGAGCGGGCGAGCTGCTGCGCTGTGTTGTCGAGCTTGCCCTTTACCGCAACAAAGGGAGGGCTCAATTTCAGCGTCGGCGCGGCTTCACCGGCGAACGCCTCGAGCGCGGCGCGTGCGAATAGCGCAGCTTGGTCGGTACGGCGCGTTTCCGGAACAGTTCCGGACCAGGCACGCGCGACGAAGCGGGCACGAGATAACTCGAGACGTATCGGCTCAAGGTCAGGAGCCTTGGGTGCCCGGCGCGCTTTGGGTTTGGATAACGCCGCGCTCATGCTGCCTGGGACGCTTGGCGCTTGGGTAGTGACATCAGGCTGCGTCCTCATTCTCTATCGATTTCGCCGCGTGTCCCACGTAGCCGCGCAAACTACGCCGGATAACCTGACTCATCGTCTCGTCTCGGCTATCAGCAACCTTCCGCGCGCGCTACACGAGGGTTTTTGGAACCCGCACTGTCACCACAATATCGTCTGCCATATGCCTCTCCGGCGTACACCGTATGTTCTGGTATTGCCCTGTAATACGAGTTGCAAGCGAAATGGCTTGCAACTCTCCTTGCGCGGGTACGCCAGTTTTGAACTAGGATGGTTGGATGGATTACGCGGAAGAACAGGGTGGCATCGTGTACGTTCTCACCAACGATGCCATGCCCAATATGGTCAAGATAGGCCGGACATCAGGGGATGGGGTAGAACGGCGTGTAGCGGAGCTGAGCAGGGCCACAGGCATTCCTCTGCCCTTTAAGGTGGCCGTTGCCCGCACCGTTCACGATGCCCACGTAGTCGAACGCGCGCTGCATATCGCCTTCGGTCCCGATCGAGTGAATCCCGCGCGCGAATTCTTCAGCATCGCGCCGGAACGAGCCATAGCGATCATCAATGCATTTCCTGGACGGGATTTAACGCCACAAACCGAGCGCGCTGTCGAGCAGGCCGTGGAGGCGTCTGAGCCCGGCACGTTAGCCGCTGCCCAAGCGTTCGAACGCAAACGACGTCCACCACTGAACTTCGTCGAGATGGGGGTGCCTGTCGGATCTACGTTGATCCACATAGCGACCAGCGAAACCGTAGAGGTTGTCGAGCCGAAGAAGGTGCGCTTGCGCGATGAGGTTGTCTCTCTGACTCGTGCGCAGCAGATTGTGTCTGGGGCAGAATATGCTGTCGCGCCCGGGCGGCACTGGTCCTTTAATAGCGTACCGATCAGCACGCTGTACGACGCCACCTACCCGATTGCAGATCCGGATAGCTGACGCCTGGGAGCTTCGCTGGGTTTGCGCGATTGATACGTGATTGAAGGAGTTCTACTTAGGCGAGACTCGCGGCTCTCGTATGGGATGACCGTTTCCCAAGAGGGTACTAACTACCAAGGCCGCCCCAAAGGGCGGTCTTGGCTTATGTGCCGACCGTCGCTTGTGCCACGTGGCACACCTCCCCACGATCGGCAGCTCTGATGTCAGGATCGGCGGAACCATGACCGTCGCTTGGCCGGCGCATCCCACTCGTAGTCGATGACGAGCTGACCTTCGGGGCGAAAAATGGCGACGCCGGACACGGCTCGTGTCGAATTCTGGATGACATGGTTCCAGAGGTCGCCAGTAGCGGCATCGGACGCGGGAATGTGGAAGTAGCCGGTCAGGATCACCGTTTCGTCGGGAGCAGGCTGGCAGCCTGTGAGCGCCAGGAACATAGGCAAGTCGAAGCCAAGCGCGGTCGCGGTATCGTCGACCTGAATGATGCCGCCTTGCGGCTTTCGATCGGCGAAGACGACAGCGGGGAGGGGGTGACGGAGGCACAGACGCCCAATCCGCTCGATCGGATCGTTGCTGGTGAAGGTGGTGGGCGTCTTGGCGAGCGGCTGCGTGTCGATGGCCGCGGCGCTGGGGGAGCGGCCGGATTCCCGGTCCTCAAGGAATACCGGGCCGATCATGTTCTGCTCAGCTCGGGTATAATCGAACGCTTCGAACGATACGGCTTTGAGGACGCGGCTAGCTTCCTCGTCGGGTAACGAGGTGAGTGGATATTCCCGCCACAGATCATTGTCGACGGGATGCTCGAGAAGGCATCGTCCCTCGGTTGCGAGAACGCGTTTGTTGGCTTCTCCAACACCTATGTCCTCGGCCATACGCCAGAACATCTCAGCCGCAAGATTGTGGATGGTGGCCTTGTCGAACTGCATCAATCGCGTTCCCTTTACCTATCGAATTTCACCTGCCCGACCAGGGCGGCTTGCATCAGCCTAGTCGATCGTCACCCGCATGGGCGGAAACCCGCCCGGGGTTCCGCGGAGCGGCGTGTCAGCGCCGCGCAGTAGAGCGCGGGCCGAAGGCAGGCCCCGTTCATTTCTTAATCGTCTCGACGGCGCATCCGTCCGGCACGGTCGCCCGTTCGATCGCGAGTTGCCGCATCCCCTCGTAGTCGACGCCCCACAGACCGGCACGCTGGGCCGCGGCCTTTTGCATCAGGTCGACATAGGCACCGCCGGAATACATCCGATAGTCCACCGCATACCCTTGCGCGACCATCGACGCTCCCACGCTGGCCTTGTTCGCGGGAAAACGACACGACAGGTTCAGCCGTCCATAGCTCTTCGGATCGGTCCGGCACTGGTTTTCGCGCCGCAACGCGTAATCGAACATCGACGCCGAACAGTCCAACCCGCCATCACGCGCTGCCAGGCGCTGCAATGCATCGGTCGCGATCGCCCTGAGCTGGGGACGATCATCATCCGGCGCATCGATCCCGACGATCCTGACCCGCCCGTTGGTAAACTCGACCGTATCACCATCGATGATCCGCGGCGTGGGCGAGGTCAGACGGGTCCTGGTCGCCTCGGCGAGCTGCTCCTTGTTATGCGAGATCGAGTAGACCGCGACGATGACGAACGTCACGCCCATCATCCATTTCTGATGCCGGGGCACGCCCGGAAAGAGCTTCATATCGCGCGGATCTCGCGCAGGAGGTCGTTCCAGTCGCCGGCATGGGGAGGCAGCTTGCTGACGAGCTGACGGCCACCCGCCGTCAGGTGCGGAGTGGCGCGGGCGATAGCCCGCGCCGCCTCGGCCCCATGCTGGCTGTAGATCACGACGGTATGGATGCTCTCGGGAATCGCGACGGCCTGATACCGCTCGATCCCTAGGACGGGCCATACGAACAGGCCGGCGCCGAGCATGTTCATCACGCTCGCTGCGTCCTCGACGCCTTCGGCGAGGCGCAGCACGCCGTCTGTCGGGATGCCGCCCCATCGGACCGCCCCGCTGCCGGGATTGCCGAGCATCCATTTGGGCTCCGGCATGTCGGCCTTGCCGCGACCGTCGGGTGCGAGGAAGGTGCGGTGGATCGCGACGACGCCGGCGTCCTCCTCGATCGGTACGATCAGTGCTGGCGCAAACGCTTTCGCAGCACCGGCACCGAACTGGCAACGCGGATCGAAGCGCGCGTTGATCCCGTCGGGGATGATCGCACGCGAACGCAGATAGCGATCGGCGAGCGAGCCGGCATAGGGCTCGGCGTGCCGCCACACCGCCAAGGCGACCTTGTTGTGATCGGTCTTGCCCTCCTGACGCTGGCCCGGGTCGTGGTCGGCGGGCGCGAGGATCTTGCCCGAGCGTAGCGCCGTCATGATCGCGTCGGCGGTGCATCCGGCAAAACAGTGGAACAGCACGGCACGCTCGCCGACGCGGACCGACAGGCTCGCGGTGCCGTCGGCATGGGCAGGGCATCGGCACATGGCGAAGTCGCCCTGCCATTTGCCGCCGAGCTGGCGGACGATACGGTCCGCTTGGTCCTCGACGGACGCTGTGCGACGGTGGGCCATCTCTGGACACTCCCCTTCAGGCGACATGAAGCTATCGCAGGGCGGGACACGGTTCCAGCGAAAACATGAATAATCACTGTAACGGATTGGTAATGGAACTAGGGCTGATACTGGAACGCGAGCTGACAACCATGCGGCCACCAGGCGGCACGATTACCGACGTTCATGTCTGTCAGCATGACACGGGCAAGTGGCACATCAATATCCGCGTGAGCTGGCGCGGCACGACGCTGTTCCACGTCGGTCTTTACGACAAGAAACGTATCCGTCTGTATAAGAAAGCATCTTCGGCAATCCGCCATATCGTTATCGGCTATGGCTACGAAGGTGCGATTGCTGTTCACCCATGCGCCGGCGTGCGCGATGAAGCGTCCTTCTAGCGGGGCAGGCCGATCCATCCGAAATGAACCTTTGTCGCTTTCTGGCTAGCGGGTGAACGAAATGTCATTTAGCTTCGCTCTCACGAGTGGAGTGAAAACATGGCAAATCGCTTATGTTTATCTCGGGCCACGCGCGGACGCGTAGTGGCTACGATCCCACGATCGGCAGTCCATGCAGCCGATCCGATCTGCACGAGCGCGGTGCGGTAATGTCGCTTCCCGCCGCTGTCGTCATGGGTCTCGCGGCGCAATGCGCGCCCGGTGTGGCACCTGCGACAATCGCGGCGATAGTGCAGACGGAAAGCCAGGGCAGAGAACTGGCGATCAACGTCAACGGCCTCGGCCGCAAGGTCGCGCAACTGACAAGCGTCGCACAAGCGATCGAGGTCGCGCGCTTCTATGTCGCGAAGGGCTATTCGGTCGATCTCGGCCTCGGGCAGATCAACTCGCGGAACATGAAAGCCCTCGGGCTGACCTGGGACACGGTGTTCGAACCCTGCACCAACATCGCCGCGGCCGGGGCGGTGATCTCCGGCAACTATCATAGCGTCAGCGCGGGGCTTCACCCCCAGCGCGCGCTCCGCATCGCTCTCTCCATGTATAATACCGGGTCGCAGTCGCGTGGCTTTTCCAATGGCTATGTCGGCCGGGTGGTCGGCAATGCCGGCGTTTCCGACGGCATCCAGCCCATGTCGGTCAGGATCGCCGCCTCGACGCCTCCCGATACCGGCAGACCGGCAAGCGCGTCCGCGCAGCTCGCGGCGCTGGTGGCCGAAAACACGTCCGATGCGGAGCAGCCAAGGGCTGCGCCACCCCCACCGCCGCCATCGTGGGACGTGTTCGCGACGGCGGCATACGCGCGGGCTCGCGCAGGAGGAGAAGACCGATGAACCTCGTATCGCTCGGCGGCCCGGCGCTGGCCCTTCAATCTCATGTCGTCGCCCGCATCGCGGCGATGACGCCCCGCCAGCGTAGGGCGGGGCATTTCCTGACGATGTTCGGCCTCGTCGCGCTGGCATCGCTGATCTCGGCCGAACCGGCGTTCGCGCAAAGTAACCTCGAAGGCTTCGGCACGAAGGTTCTCGGGCTGCTGAGCAACGGCTTGCTGCGCACGATCGCAATCATCGCGCTCATCGCAGCCGGGCTGGGCTGGCTGACCGGACGCGTCAACACCGGCGCACTCGTCACGGTCGTAATCGGCATCGCGATCATCTTCTCGGCGCCGTGGATCGTCGACCAGATCGCCGGCTGACCTCGGAAGCGGGCCGCCCTCTGCGGCCCGCTTCCGCCTGTATCGAGTGGAGTACGTAGCGTGGACGAGGATCGGGAGGTGATGGCACGCAATCCGCTGTTCCTGGCGGTCACGCGGCCTGCCCTATTCGCCGGCATACCGATCGAGGCGGCGGTGTTCGTGCTGCTCTGCTCGGTCATCACACTCATCGGTACGTCTAACCCGGTCTACGGTCTCGTCGTCGCCGCGGTGATGTTCGGTTTGTCGCGCCTCGTCGTGCGGCACGACGTCAATGCCTTCCGGCTCATCTTCCTGTGGGGCCGCACCAAGGCGGCGAACCGCAACCGGATGTTCTGGGGCGGGTCGAGTTACACCCCGCTCCCCCTCAACGGCATCAAGCGCAAGGGGTTCGGCCGCAATGGCTAAGACCAACCGCCTGTCCGAACAGGTGCCGATAAAGGTCGCCCTCAAGGAGGTGCTGCCGACCAAGTTCCTGCCCTATGCGCGACACGTCACCGACGAGGTGGTGGCGCTCGATTCCGGCGCGATCATGCTGACGTTCGAGCTGCAGGGCCGCGCGTTCGAGACGGCGGACGTCCGCGACCTGAACGACTGGCACGCGAAGCTCAACGTGATGCTCCGCAACCTCCACGACGACCGCCTGTCGATCTGGACGCACCTGATCCGGGCAAGGGTGGAGCAGTATCCGGGCGGCAACTTCCGCTCGCGCTTCGCGCGCGATCTGGATGCCGCCTATTTCGCGCGGATGAATCGGGAGCGGATGTTCATCAACCGCTTCTTCGTGACGCTGGTGCTGCGTCCCTCGATCCACGGGGCCGACAAGCTGGTCCAGCTCTTCAAGAACAAGGCGAGGGCGAACGCCGACGCCGATGCGATCGACGTCGACCTGTTGGAGGCGCTGGAGGACAAGGCGCGCGATTTCGAGCGGCTGATGGACCGCCTGTCGCCGCGCCGGCTCGGCGTCTACGGTCACAACGGCCTCAAGTTTTCCGAGACGATGGAAGTCGCGGAGATGGTGATGACCGGGCGGCATCGCCGCGTCCCCATCATCCGCGGCCATCTCGGGAGCGCGCTATACCGGCAACGGGTCATCTTCGGCGGTGAGACGGTCGAGGTGCGCGACGCCGACCGGAGCGCCTTCGGCGGTATCTTCGGGATCCGCGAATATCCCGCGTTCACGACGCCGCGCCAGTTCGAGTCCCTGCTGGCGGTCGATTTCAGCTTCGTGCTGACGCAATCCTTCACGTTCCTTGGCCGTGCCGCGGCGTCCGAACGGTTCCGGCTGCGCCAGAAGCAGATGGAGAACGCCGACGACCGTGCCGTCAGTCAGATGCTCGATCTCGTCGATGCAGCGGACGATCTCATGTCCAATCGCTTCGTCCTGGGCGATCACCATTTCACGCTCGCGGTCTATGCGGAAACGCTCAAGGGGCTGCGCGACAATATGTCGATCGCGCGCGCGGCGCTTGCCGATACGGGCATGGTTGCGGCGCGCGAGGGCGCGGCGCTGGAAGCCGCCTATTGGAGCCAGCTCGTCGGCAATTTCGCATGGCGGGCGCGACCGGCACCGATCACGTCGCTCAATTTCGCGGCCTTCTCGCCCTTCCACACGTACCCGGCCGGGCTCGCGACCGGCAACCATTGGGGCGACGCGATCGCGCTGATGAAGACAAGCGCGCGGAGCCCCTATTTCTTCAGCTTCCACAAGCGCGACATCGGCCACACGCTGATCGTCGGCCCCACGGGGGGCGGCAAGACGGTCATCGTCAATTTCCTCATGGCTCAGGCCGAGAAGACGGGCGCGCGCCAGATCTTCATCGACAAGGATCGCGGCGCGCAGATCTTCGTGCTGGCGTCGGGCGGCACCTACCTGACGCTCGCCAACGGCACGCCGACCGGCTTCGCACCGCTCAAGGCGCTGGAAGACACCGCGGAGGACCGGGCCTGGCTGTCGCTGTTCGTCCGCCAGCTCGTGAAGGCAGAGGGGCGCCCGATCACGGTCCAGGAAGAGCGGTTGATCGACGAGGGGATCGCCGCGGTGATGCGCCTCCCTGTCGAGGATCGTTCGTTCGACGCGTTGCGCTCGGTCCTCGGCATGGCGGATGCGGGCGGGATCGGCGCGCGTCTCGAGAAGTGGACCACCCGCGGCTCGATGGGCTGGGTGTTCGACAACCCGGCCGACGAATTGACGCTCGATGCCCGCTTTATCGGCTTCGACATGACGGACTTCCTCGACAATGCCGAGGTCCGAGCGCCGCTGATGCTCTACCTGTTCCACCGGATCGACAAGCTGTTGACCGGTGAGCGCACGATCATCGCCATCGACGAGTTCTGGAAGGCGTTACAGGACGAGGCGTTCCGCGGCTTCGCCCAAGATGGTCTCAAGACCTTCCGCAAGCGCAACGCCATGATGGTGTTCGCCACGCAGTCGCCGGCGGACGCGCTCAAGAGCGACATATCCCATTCGATCCTCGAACAGGTGGCGACGCAGGTCATGCTGCCGAACCCCAAGGGATCGCGCCGGGATTACGTCGAGGGGTTCTCCCTGACCGATGCCGAATATCAGCTCATCCGCGAGGAACTGTCGCCGGAATCGCGCAAGTTTCTAGTCAAGCAAGGCCATGACAGCGTGGTGGTCGAGCTGGACCTGACCGGCCTCGACGACGAGCTGGCGGTCCTGTCGGGCCGCGCCGAGACGACGCCGATCGCCGTCGAGACGGCCGCGGAGTTCGGCCCCGATCCGGCGGCCTGGCTGCCGATCTTCCACCAACGTCGACGCCCAAGCTGAAGGAGGACAAGGACATGCGTAGCGTGAGAATGACCGCCGGCCTGCTAGTGGGGATCGCCCTGCTAGGCACCGGCACCGCACAGGCGCAGCTCGGCGGGATCGTGTTCGATCCCCGCGCTTTCGCGCAGCAATTGCAGCAGCTCGACCAGGCGCGACAGCAGGTTCTCGCGGCCAAGACGCAGATCGATCAGGGCTTGCAGCAGATCCAGCAGGCGAAGCAGCTCTACCAAAGCGTCAACGACGCGACCAACATCAGCAACATCGCCAATCGGCTGAAGACCGACGCGCTGCGGACCAGCAACGTCTCATCGTCCAATCTCGACGGCTTCACCAACGGCAACCTAGACGTCGTGGGCGGCCTGCGCGGCAAGGCGAACGACGTCTATCGGGACTTGATGGGCCGCGTCCCGGCCGATGCGAGCGATGCGAGCCGCACGGCCGCGGAGCAAGGCGCGCGCGAGGCGGCCGTGACGACCGGGCTCGCCGGCAACGTCGGGGATTCCGTTACCAGCAGGCGGCAAGGGCTGGAGGAGCTGCGTAGCCGCCTCGCGACGGCGACCACGGCTTCGGAACGCGCCGACATGTCGGCACGCCTCCAGCTCGAACAGGCGCAGATGATGAACGACCAGATGGCATTGCAGGCGGTGGAAATTCAGCGCCGTGCCAAAGCGGAGGCGGACTACCAGCGCTACATTGCCATGCAGAAGTCCGACCGCGCCAGCTATCGAGCCGGGATGGGCCTCGACTGATGGCCTACCCCCGCCTGCTTGCGACCGGCGCCATCGCCGCTCTGATCCTACTGACCGCCTGCTCAAAGTCGGAACAGCAGCAGACCGGCGATGGTCTCCGATCCGATATGCAACTTCACGACACGGCATATTACATCGCAAACGACGCAGCGCGAGCAGAAATGCAGGGTGTCTGCGACAAGTGGAAGGCGTCGCAACGCTCGCCGTTTAGCTGGCCCTCCGTTGTTGTCGAAACATGCAACAACGTCGCCAGCGCCAACGAAGCAATCCGCCGCAAGAAGGATCGCAGCGATTTCAAGAAGGGCATGGGTATCTGATCGCCTTACGGTGATCGTCCCTTGGGGTAGGTGGCATGGCTAATCTATTCGCGACGATGTTCACCTATCTGAACGATGCGCTCGGTGCGATTATCGCGGCGTATGCGGGGGTAGTAAGCTGGATTTCAGGCCCATTACGCGTCGGCGTTACGATCTATATCATCTTACTCGGCATCGCTATTTTGCGAGGAGCGGTCGAGTATCCATTCCGCGAGTTCGTCTACCGCGGCTTCAAACTGGCGGCACTCGTTTTCGCTGTGACGACGCTCTACGGGGCCTCGACCGGATTGTTCACGATGGACGGCCTTCCACGTGATGTTTCGCAGGCCGTTGGCGGGCCGAACGTCAACGGTCTCGGCGACTTCTTTGACCAGATCGTAAAGGGCGCCGCTCAGACGGTCGAAAAGATCACGGACATTCAGGATGCGCGCACGGCAGCGGCAGGCAAAAACCTCATAGGAATGCCGAACAATATCATCGAGATATTCTTCACCGGCATCTATTGTCTCATTTTGATGGTTATGGCGCTATTATCAGCTGCGCTCGGGTTCACCATCTGCGCCTTCGCCTTGTTTTCACTCGCACTTCTGGCAGTAGTCGGCCCGTTATTCATTGCGGCCCTCTTGTTTGAGTCTACCCGCTCCTTCTTCTTCTCGTGGCTGGGATCGATCATCAATTACCTGATGCTCGTAGCGTTCGCGCTGCTCCTGACCATCTTCATTAGGAACACTGGTCAGGACTTCATGAATCAAGCATTCGCGGGGGACACGAACATCCCTGTCATCGCGATCCGCGCAATCGCTTTCTACGTGCTGGGGTTCTTCTTCTTCCTGCAAATCCCTGGTCTTGCAGCCGGGCTTGGAGGCGGCGGTGCATCGCTCGCCACACAGTTTGCCAATGCCGCGACCGGGAACATCGCTCCGATGGTCGGACGCGCTTGGTCGAACGCGCCCCAGCGCGCGATGGATCGGCTTCGTCGCAGTCGCGGCAGCGGTTCCGACAATGGCGGAGGCGGCCCCCGTGGGGGGACGCTGACCCGGACCAATTACTAGGAGAGGTTATATGAAGCTCGGATCAGCTCTAGCCTTCGTCGCCCTTGCAGCGCTGACCCCCACCGTGCCGGCCTCGGCAGCGAAGGATGACAAACTTCCTCGCTGCACGGGCAAGCACAAGCGGCCGGCAAATCTCTATGGGACGGTGCTTCCGACCATCCCGGATCGGGGGCTCACGCCCACGGCACCGACCGGAGCCGAGGGTGTGCCACGTGGCACACCTGTCCCGCAGGGGACTGCGCCTACCACGCCGGGTGGCCCGGCATCCTCCTCTCCTACTACTAACCTCTTTCCGCCACCCAGCGCCGCTTCGGCACCGCAAGGCCCGACGTCCAGCCTCGGCCGCGTGCCGGCTATCGGTACGCTGGATGCATCGCCACGCGCGAGCGCAGTCCTTCCAACCTCCTATGCGAGCTGCTGACGATGGCGATCGGCGTCAAAGATACTGACGAGGACCTCAAGAGCTACTTCGCGGAAGCGCAAAGCTGGGATCGGGACAGGTTCGTTGCCGCAGCGCGGTCCAGGCGCATTGCATGGATAGTGGCGTCGGTCGCCATCGCGCTCGCGATCGTGGCCGTCCTCGCCATCATGGCGCTCACGCCGCTCAAGACGGTCGTTCCCTATGTGGTGACAGTGGATCGATCGACGGGCGCGACCGACGTCACCCAAGAGCTACGCGGTGACAAGTCGATCACCTATGACGAGGCGATCCGGAAATACTTCCTCGCCGATTATGTTCGGGCGCGCGAGGGATGGATTCCGCAGGCGCGCGAAGAGTTTTTCCGCAAGGTGCTGGCGCTCTCCACGCGGGAGGAACAGGCAAGATGGACGGCCTTCTATAAGAAGGACAACCCGGACTCGCCGCAGAACCAGTTCACGGCGAACGACGCCGTTTTCGTCGCGATCCGCTCGGTCGCCTTCATTTCGCCGAACGTCGCACAGGTCCGCTTCGTGAAGCGCCTCGAACGCGATCAACAGGCGATCGAGACGCCGGCGATCGCGACCATCACATTCGACGTGCTGTCCAAGCCGGAAACCGAGGCCGGACGCTACGCCAACCCGCTCGGTTTTCAGGTCAAGTCCTACCGAGCCGATGCGGAGGTTCCGACGCGATGAAGAACATCCTGCTCCTTGCCGCGGTAATCGGCGCGCTCGCTCCCGGCGTCGCGCTGGCGGAACAGACGCCCCGCCAGCTCGGACCCGACCAGCGCATCCGCGAGGTCAATTATACCGATGGCAACGTCATTCAGATCCGCAGCGGCTTCCGCACCGCGACACAAATCGAGTTCGCCCCCGGCGAGGTCATCAAGTTCGTCGCGATGGGTGATACGGTGTCGTGGGAGGTCGCGCCCGCGGACAATTCGTTGTTCGTAAAACCGCGCGAACGGGCCGGTGTGACGAACCTAATCGTCGTCACGGAGTTCCAGGGGGCCAAGCGCAATTACACGTTCGAGCTGACGGCGGTCGCCAATGCACGCGCGCCTGGGACGTTCTTCAAGGTCAGGCTGCGCTATCCCGAATACGAGGCGCAACAGCGTGCCATAGCAACGCATGAAGCTCAGCTCCGCGCCGCGCTCGCTGCGCAGAACGGCGCGATCAAGGTGGCGCTCGACCTGGGCGTGCTGGAGGGCACGCGGAACCTGAATTATAAGGTGGAAGGCGCATCCGCGCTGCAACCGTCCGAGATCAGCGACAACGGTCAGTTCACCGTCATGCGCTTCCCGAACCAGCGCGAGATCCCCGCGATCTTCACCGTTAATCCCGACGGCAGCGAGGCGACGGCGCAATTCGACGTGCGTGACGAGTTCGTGGTCGTCCACGGCATTTACAAGGAAATGCGTCTCCGCAGGGGCAAGGTCGTCCTCTGCATCTACAACGAAAGCCCGAGCTTCTACGGCCGCGATCCCAAGACGGACACGGCCTCCGAGGTCGTCGAGCGCACGACGGAGAAGTGACGTGAGCGACAAGCGATTCGACGTCGACGCCACACCCGAAGCCGGCGAGATCGACCGCACCCCGGCCGCTGATCGGCCCAACCGTATCCCGTCGTTGAACGCGGCACAGTGGGACAACAAGAAGGTGCTGGTGGGCGCGGCGCTCGCGGGCGGCATCGTCTTTGCGGCCCTGACCGTCGTCACCGGCACCGGAAGCAACAACAAGGCGCTGGAGGTGAAAAAGGCACCGCCGGCGGTAGAGGCTCCCTACGATCCCAAGTCCGTCATCGCTCCGACGCTGGCGACGGCACCACGCGACCCCAACGCCCCGGTCCAGCTCGCCGGGACGCAGGTGCCCGCGATCGGCCCGGATGGTCAGCCGATCACGCCCTACCCTTCGTCGGGTGCGTCGGGACAGCAAACCCGGGAACAGTCCGAAGCCGAGCGACGCGCCAACGAAGCGCGCCAGCTCAGCGACAACGCGCGTCGCTCCACACTCATCGCCTACAACGGCAATCAGGGCGGACAGGGTGGCGGCCGGACCCTCGGCGACGGTACGGACGGCACCGGCGCCGAAGCCGCGCAGGGCGGAAGCGCCACCCCCGCCACGCGGACCAGTCTCGACACCCTCAAGCAGACGTCGACGATCGGCACCGCCACGGCCCGCATGATCGGCAACCGCAACTATCTTGTCACCGCAGGCGCGATCATCCCGTGCGTCCTGCAAACCGCGATGGACAGCACCGTGCCGGGCTACACGACGTGCATCGTTCCGCGCGATATCTATTCGGACAACGGTCGCGTCGTGTTGCTTGAGAAGGGCACCCGCGTCTTCGGCGAGTATCAGGGCGGCTTGCAACGTGGCCAAGGGCGGTTGTTCGCGATGTGGACGCGCGCGGTCACGCCGCGTGGAGTCGCAATCGATATCGGCTCGCCGGCATCCGATCCGCTGGGTCGTGCCGGTGTCACCGGCAAGATCGATCGTTTCTTCTGGCAGCGGTTCGGGGCGGCGCTGCTGTTCAGCGTCCTTGACGCGGGCGGGCAGATCGCGGGCCAAGCTGTCAGCCCGCAAGGCTCGACCGTTTTCCGCACACCCGGCGATACGACGTCATCCGTCCTTTCGGACACGCAGCAAATCCGCCCCATCGTGCGGGTCAACCAAGGGACGGAGATGGCGATCACCGTCGCCAAGGATTTCGATTTCAGTCAAGTCTATGGCCTGGGGTTGAAGTGACGACGGCGGGCTTCCGCAACACGGCGATCCTCGATCATGCCGTGCGGCCGCTTCGCCCGTACCTGGACGACGACGGGGTGACGGAGGTCGTCATCAACGAGCCCTCGATCATCGGCGTCGAGCGGCATGGCGGGTGGACCTGGGAGGAAGAGCCAGCGCTAACGCTCGATGCTCTGAACGGGCTAGCGAGGGCCGCTGCCGCATTCACGTCGCAGGACGTGACGCGCGAGACGCCGATCTGCTCGACGGTGTTTCCCACGGGCGAGCGTGTTCAGCTCGTCCTCCCGCCTGTAGTACCCGACGGCACCGTATCGATCACGGTGCGCAAGCCATCTACGAAGACGATGACGATGGCAGATTTCGAGGCGAGCGGGCTGTTCGCTGAAACGAAGGTCGCCACGAAGAGAGTCAGTGCGGTCGAGGAACGGCTGCTCGGTCTGCTCCATGCCGGTCGGCATGTCGAGTTCTTCGATCTGGCCGTGCGCAGCCGCCTAAACATCCTGATCTCGGGCGCTACGGGGTCCGGTAAGACGACCTTCTCCAAGGGCCTTATCAAGCTGATCCCGGAGAATGAGCGCCTGCTGACGATCGAGGACACGCGCGAGCTCGTCGTCCCGCACAAGAACGTCGTCCACATGATCTACAGCAAGGACGGCACCGGCACTGCCAAGGTGACGGCTAAGGAGCTGCTGGAAAGCGCGCTCCGCATGAGGCCCGATCGCATTCTGCTCCAGGAGCTGCGCGACGGCACCGCCTTCTTCTATTTGCGGAACGTCAACAGCGGTCATCCCGGCTCGATCACGACGATCCATGCGGACTCGGCAGAGCTGGCATTCGAGCAACTGACGTTGCTGGTGAAGGAGAGCGAGGGAGGTGCGGACCTGGCGCGCGACGACATACGCTCGCTCTTGAAAATCCTCGTCGACGTCGTGGTCCAGATGAAGAAGGTCGACGGTAAATTCCGTATGACGGAGATCTACTACGATCCGGCAGGGCGTCATGCAGCCTAACCGGCGAACGCTCCTCGCGATCGGCATCCCGTTCGCACTCGTCGTCGCCTTCCTGATCGCGTCCGTCGTCGCGTGGATATACCTCGGCTTACCCAGCTCGAAGTTCGACCCGCTCAAGATGCCGGCGTTCTTCTGGTATTACCGACGCGATCCGATCGTGTTGAAGGCACTCGGCGCCGGCATGGGAATCGGCCTGTTCCTCGCCGGGATCACGATATGGTGGCTCGCACGTCGTAAGCCTCCCCTTCATGGCGCGGCGCGCTTCGCTCGTGAGAGCGAGATCCGCCGCGCCGGTTTCCGAGCTGCAAACGGTATCGTCCTGGGTAAGAAGGGCGGCAAGTTCCTGACGTTCGGCGGAACCGAGCATTGCATCGTCGAGGCCCCTACCCGCTCGGGCAAGGGTGTCGGCATTGTCATCCCCAATCTACTGTCGTGGCAGGATTCCGTTGTCGTCCTCGATGTGAAGCGCGAAAATTGGGACGCGACAGCCGGCTTTCGCGAGAAGCACGGGCAAGCGATATATCTGTTCAACCCGACCGATCCCGAAGGGCGGACGGCGCGCTACAATCCGCTCGGCTACATCGACCGCACCGACCCCGATCAGACGATTATCGAACTACAGAAGATCGCGACGATGCTGTTCGTGGCACCCGAGCGAGGCGAGCCATTCTGGACGGACTCGGCACGCACCGCCTTCGTCGGTGTCGGTGCCTATCTCGCCATCTCCGATCGGCCGTTCACGATCGGCTCGATCTACCGACTCATGACGACGGGGGACACGCGAGGGTTCTTCAAGCGCGTTCTCGAGGAAAGGCGCGACCTTTCGCAAGGATGCCGTAACGCGCTCGCGGACTTCACCTCCGGCGCGGACAATACGTTCGCCGGCATCGTCCAGACCGTTACCTCCAAGCTCAGCCTTTGGCTCAATCCACGCGTCGATGCTGCGACGGAAACGAGCGATTTCGATCTGCGCGAACTGCGCTCCACGCCGATGTCGGTTTATCTCGGCGTGTCGCCGGACGAACTGGATCGCGTCGCGCCGCTCTACAACCTGCTCTTTCAGCAATTGATCGACCTCAACGTGCGCGATCTACCGGGGAAGGCAACACCGCTCCAGGTTCTCGTCATTCTCGACGAGTTCGCGCGGATCGGTCGGGCACAGACGATCGCCAGCGCCTTCTCCTACGTCGCCGGTTACGGCATCCGGCTCCTACCGGTAATCCAGTCCCGATCGCAGCTTCGCGCCGTCTATGGCGAGCATGTTGCCAACGAGATTGTCGCCAATTGCGGTGTCGAGGTCGCGTTCACGCCCAAGGAACTACGGGTCGCCAACGAGCTGTCGGAACGGATCGGTTATGTCGGCCAGGAGTCCGTCACCAAATCGCTCACGATCCACGGCATCCTCGCCAACCGTTCCAAGTCCATGTCGGATCAGCGTCGGGCGCTTTTGCTGCCGCAAGAGCTGATGCAGTTTCCCGATATCGATCTGCTGCTGTTGAAAGGTGGCATACCTCCCATTCACGGAGACAAGGTGCGCTACTATGAGGACGGGCTATTCAGGGCTCGCGTTTCCAAGGCACCGGTGGTCGCGCCGATCCCGCAGGTGATCGGCGCCGACGACGAGCTGCCGGAATGTGTCGAGCCGACGTTCGACCAGCTCACCGACCCCGACCCTCTGTCGTTCGCGATGGATAGCGTCGTGATCCAGGATTATCCCGACATGCTCATCGACGTGTCGGCCGAGCATCGCGGGAACGAAGTCGTAGGTGTGATCGAACAGGAGCGGTGACATGGTTGAGAAGGCCGAAACTGCCAGCGCTGGTGTCGAGGGCGAACGGCGCCGTCGCACGATGGAGGTGCCGGCCGAGCTGGACACGCGGTTCCTACGCGTCGGCAACAAGCTCTATCGCAGCCCGCACGATAAAGAGCCGATGGCGACCATCACGCCGGACCGTATCAAGGCGAAGGACCGGGAGTCCCTTCCGGACCTGATCCGTCTTGCCAAGGAAAACGGGTGGACGTCGTTGCGGATCGACGGCGATGCCGAGTTCAAACGTGCCGCATACCTCGCCGCTGCGGCACAAGGACTGAAGATCGACGGATATCAGCCGGACGCGAAGACGAAGGCCGCAGCCGATCGCGAGCAAGCACGCCAAACCGGCACTCTGCCGACGAAGGAGCAGACGGCCCGCACTGCGAACCAGGCGCGCGACAACAAAGAGCAACCCGACCCGGCAAGCGACCTAGCTGCACGCTTCCGCCGGCAAACCGATGTCCAGAACGCCAAAGACCCGGAGTTGCGCAAAGCGCAAAGCCATATTGCCCTCGCGATGGTCGTCGCGGCCGACCGCTTTCCTGGCGAGTATGCCAAGCAACGTGAGTTCGTGGCCGAGCGCAAGGAAGAGGTCGCTGCGCGGATCGAACGGGGTGAAAAGGTCGCTGGCGTCGAGACGAAGCAGAAGCAGGATCAGCAGGTTCGCGACATGACCCAGGAGGTAATTTACGAGAAATCCCGCTCGATCGGGGGACGGTGATAAAGGCAGGCGTTGAACGAAAACGTCACTCTGCCTGTCGGTGTGCCACGTGGCACACCTGCTTCGGCTCGATGTCGTTGGGTGATCCGAGCCGGTCCCAAGCCTCATGATACTCGGGAAGGGCGTAGGTCTTAGGTTGAAGCCAGTAGGAGACGGTCCCGGCCGCATTTTCGCCGCGGTGAGCGCCCGCCTTCACCTCATCTATTGTTAGCACATAGCATGTCGGCGATGCCGTGTTGGCGTTGATGGTGACGACCCACCATCGTGAGCATAATCGGTCTAGCGATCCGCCAAGCGGCACGGGCGCACGCTTGGAAAGCGCTTTCGACTGGATGGGTAAAACACGCTGTTCGTCGTCGCTCGCCGCATAGAGGTCCGCGCCGCGTGCATTTCGGACCGTCGGCATGACGTGCCAGCCTCGCCGCGATAGCTCGCGCGCAACATGATAGAGGCCGGCGTTGCCAGTAAGTTGATGCCGCATCTACTAACGTCGTCGGGTTGGCGGGGGTGTGCCACGTGGCACACCCTTATCGACCTGCTGGTCGGGTTTGGTTCGCGCCTGGGCATCCCTAACCCGCTTTTCCGCGTCTCGTAACATCCGATCGGGGACCGTTTCTATGGTCGCCCGCTCTTGAATGAACTGGCGCACGTCGCGCGCGAGCCGACGATCATCCCGGTCGCCGGTGCGCTCGAGCTTCTGTGCTGCCACCTCATATTTGCGCTTCGTTTCGGTCCATCGGTTGCGGGTCTTCGACACGAAAGGCGGTTGCTTCGCCTTGCCGAGCGCGATCTGCATGGCTTCGCGTGCCTGGCGCAGATCGGCCTCGGTCGGTTGACGCGACGCTCCGCTGCGTATCCTTGCGCGCAACTGCGTGAGGGCCATGCTCGTCCCCGCCCTGCCCTGACCGCGGGTGTAGCGAGGCGTCGCCTCCGCTTCGACGCCGCGGCTGCGTAGCGCCTCGGCGAACGCCTCACGAAACCGAAACAGATCCTCGCGGCGCGGATCGAACCGCCTGCGATCCAGGCCCTCGGCCTGAACGGTAATGTGGACGTGCGGCCGATCGGTATCCGTGTGGAGCGCCATGACATAATCGTGATTGTCGCCGATCAAGCGTTCGGCCGCTTCCCGCACCGCCTGCTTGACGGTTTCGGCGTCGGTCCCGGCTGGCATGGAGAA
>Ga0308164_10001197_pt1 | contig 32070 bp, 33 predicted proteins | sample PhyTR2_FD_201031 | JGI IMG/M metagenome (GOLD analysis project Ga0308164, IMG submission 201031) | Phyllosphere microbial communities from UC Gill Tract Community Farm, Albany, California, United States - DLSLT.R2 | ecosystem: Host-associated > Plants > Phyllosphere > Unclassified | place: USA... | reverse complement strand
GACGTGCTTGAATAACAAGATTGTTGCTGCCGTTGTGACAAGTTATGGAGGAGCTTGAGAAGGAGGAAATGATGTTGCTATTGGTTATTCATTATTCCCATAACTGATATGACAAAAGGAAATTGGCCTGTAAACATGCCGATCCCTATACTTCAGTTGTCTCCTCTATGTCTCCTCCTTTGATATAGATTCAGCCCGCTCTCGAAAGCGGGCTTTTTTTTGCCCGTTTTTTGCCTGTTCTTTGCCCACCTCCAGCGTAGGACAAACAAACGGGCAATATCTTACCTGTTCGCGTCTACTTTTTCTTTACCGATTTTTTGTGCAGATGGCAGTCGCGCGCGTGGTCGTTCACCATGCCGATCGCCTGCATATACGCGTAGATGATGGTCGAACCAACAAACTTGAAACCGCGCTTGGCCAGATCCTTGGAAAGCCGATCAGACAGCTCGGTCTTGGCCGGCGTATCCCACGTCGATTCTCGCGTATTCAGAATCGGCTTGCCATCCACATAAGCCCACAGGAATGGATCGAGGCCGCCGACTTCGTCACGCAAGCGCAGAGTGGCTTGTGCATTATTGATGGTCGCCGCAACCTTGAGCCGATTGCGCACGATGCCCGGATTGTTTAACAGTTCTGCCACTTTGTGCGCGTCATAGCGCGCAATTTTCTCGGCATCCCAATGATCGAAGGCCTCACGATAGGATGCACGCTTGTTGAGAATCGTCGACCAGCTCAATCCTGCTTGCGCGCCTTCCAGATTCAGCAATTCAAACAATTGCGTTTCATCATGGCATGGCACGCCCCACTCCTCGTCGTGATACTGAACATACAGCGGGTTGGCAAGATTGACCCAGGCACAGCGCGCGACAGTCATATGACGATCCCTTGATTGAAGTGACAACATTATCGCCCAAGGCTTGTACAAACGCCTTGCATGGTCAAGAATGGCGCCTTCCCGTCTGCTGTCGCTGTTTCTCTTCATGCATGTCGCTTCATTTCCATCCACCGCGATGTCACACCGTCGCAAAAAGGTAGGCCATGTCTGATCGAAACAATAGCCGCGTCGCTGTAATTGGTGGCGGACCTGCCGGACTGATGGCAGCGGAGACCATTGCGGCACACGGCGTGCAAGTCGATCTCTACGACGCCATGCCATCGGTCGGCCGCAAGTTTCTGCTGGCGGGCAAGGGCGGGATGAACCTCACACATGCCGAACCCACCGCGCAATTTATCCAGCGCTACGGATCGCGCAGTGCGCAACTTGCGCCAATGCTTGAACGGTTTGGCGCGGATGATCTGCGCAACTGGGCCAAGGATCTTGGCATCGACACCTTCGTCGGCAGTTCGCAACGTGTATTCCCGACCGACATGAAAGCTGCGCCGCTCTTGCGCGCCTGGCTTAAACGGCTGCGTGAGAATGGCGTGCAGTTTCACATGCGACATCGCTGGCTGGGCTGGACTGAAGATGGCGCTTTACAATTTTTCACGCCGGATGGCGAACACCAACTCCAGGCTGATGCCGTGGTTCTTGCACTCGGCGGCGGTAGCTGGGCACGACTTGGCTCGGATGGTGCGTGGCTACCCATTCTGCAATCGCAAGGGATCGATAGCGCACCGTTGAAACCAGCCAACTGCGGTTTTGAAGTGCAATGGAGCGAACATTTCCGCACACGCTTTGCGGGCGAGCCGCTCAAATCAGTGACGGCATCGTGTGTCGATAGCACAGGCAAGGTTCTGACGCGTCAGGGTGAATTTGTCATTGCAGAAAGCGGCGTTGAGGGCAGCCTGATCTACGCGCTGTCATCCGCTCTGCGCGATCGTCTTGAAGCAGATGGAGAAGTCACGCTGACACTTGACCTAGCACCAGGCAAATCTGCAGAACGCATTCTGGAAGAAGTCAGTCATCCACGCGGCGCCCGTTCACTTTCCAGTCACTTGCAAAGCAAGGTTGGCATCACCGGCGTCAAGGCCGGACTACTGCGAGAGGCGTTGAGCAAGGAAGATTTCGCCCAACCGGCAAAACTGGCAGCGACGATCAAGTCGTTGCCGCTGACACTCGTCGCCACGCGCCCAATCGACGAAGCCATCAGCAGCGCTGGCGGTGTACGTTTTGAATCGTTGGACGCTGCGTTGATGAGCGAAGCAAAAGCCGGCGTATTCTGCGCGGGAGAAATGCTCGACTGGGAGGCGCCCACCGGCGGCTATCTTCTGACCGCCTGCTTTGCCAGCGGACGTGTTGCCGGTGAAGGTGTGCTCAACTGGTTGCAACACCGCGCGAGCAGTTAAGCATCACACCAGTCCGCGATCGGACAGCTCGCGCTTGACGTAGGCATAGAACACCGGCGCAGCAACCAGTCCGGGAATGCCAAATATCGATTCCATCACCAGCATCGCGGCCAGCAATTCCCATGTCCGTGCATTGATGTGATGCCCGATGATGCGGGCATTGAGAAAGTATTCCAGCTTGTGAATGCTGATGAGGAACGCCAGCGAAATCAGCGCGATATGCAGCGAATGCGACAACCCGATAATCACCAGAATCGTATTCGACACCAGATTGCCGATCACCGGCAGCAAGCCAACCAGGAACGTCACGACCACCATGGTCTTGCGCAATGGCAGTTCGATGCCGCACAACGGCAGGATCAACAACAGATAAATCCCTGTCAGCACGGCATTGATCGCAGCGATCCGTACCTGCGCGAAGACGACATTGCTGAAAGCGTTGTGCAGCGTGACCACGCGTGCGTGCAGTGCGGCGGCAAGTGGACGATAGGCTGGTGTGGTCGTGGTATCAAACAGCGCCGCCATCGCACCGATGATCATGCCGATAAGAATATGCGCCAGAATGCGTCCAGCCGTCGTGCCGATTGTGCGCGCCTCGATCGCATGCGTATGCAGCCAGTTGACGATCATGGTGCGCAAGGCTTCTGCATCGACGGGCACATACGCCGCCAGCCAGTCAGGAATCTGGCCGCGCGTCGCTTCCAGCACATCGGCCATCTTGTGCAGCAGCACCTGCATGCTGCCGGCATCACTGCGTAAGAACGTCACGCCGACCCAGATCAAGACCGTCAAGGCAGTCACGATCGCAGCACTCAACAGAGCGACGACAAACATGCGTGCACGGCGACCAACGAGTTTGCGGCCCAGACGCGGCGCCAGTAACTGCACCAGCGCGTACACCAACAAACCGGAGAACAATGCCGCCAGCAAACCCTGATGCAGCACAAGCAATAAGGCTGCCGCTGCCATCACGTAGGACGCAATGACTATCCACTCGCCACGCTTGTCGGGCTGCATGCCGTTTCCAGTGTTGGGCACCATGCGTATCTCGTTACTTTGAAACAGGAATCGGGTTGCTGCGCGGTACCGGCACGGCGGTCACGGCATTCTGCGGGCTGCCTTCGATCAGCTTGTCGGAATACGTCAGATAGACCAGCGTATTGCGCGCCGGATCGATCACACGCACGATGTGCAGTCGCTTGAACAGGATCGATGTGCGTTCGGTGAAGACATCCTCCTGCAGCGGCAGCTTACCCTTGAACTGCACGACATCGCCGACCTGACGGCAGGCAATCGACGCATCCGACTTGTCTTCCGCAAGGCCGACCGTGCCGCTGATGCCACCGGTACGTGCACGCGAGACGAAACAGGTCACGCCTTGCACCTTGGGATCGTCATACGCTTCGATCACGATGCGATCGTTCTTGCCGAGAAAGCGGAACACCGTACTGACCTCACCGATCTGCTGCGCGTGAACAGGCAGCGCAGAGCAAGCGGCAGATAACAGCAACAACGAAAATAAGGGGCGCATGGATTCTCCAGAAATAAGTAGTGCGGATACGGAAGCCGCCTCCGATGCCGCGACGGCTGGACCAGCAAACGCATGCAGCAAGATTACGCAGTTCATCGCTCGCTGACCAGCAACAAACGTCGCGCTATGTGAAGCAGGCAACGGATGCGATGCAGGGTCCAAGATGTCATAATCCCGCATCCGCCATTTTCTACAGGAACAGACATGATTCTCGAACTCGTTGATCTTCGCATCCAACCGGGCAAACAAGCCGAATTCGACGAGGCCGTACAGCGCGGCCTGACCACCGTGATCGGCAAGGCAAAAGGCTACAAGGGCCACGCCATCAACAAAGGAATCGAATCACCAGAACGTTACGTGATCCAGATCTATTGGGAAACACTGGAAAACCACACTGTCGATTTCCGCGAATCGCCTGCGTTTCAAGAATGGCGCGGTATTGTCGGTCCGTTCTTCGCCGGACCGCCTGCCGTCGAACACTTCAACCTGCTGGCAAAATCCGCCTGATAGCAAACTGCCGCAGCGACTTGCATCACAAAGCTGCAAAAAAAAACCTCGATACCGAATGGATCGAGGCTTTTTTCTTTCTTGCATCAGACAAATCAGCAGATCACTGCGATTTTTCCGGATGATAGTTTTTGAAGTTATCCGAGTAGTCGCGCAGGTTTTCGCGCATCATTTTTTCAAATTCACCACGGAAATACTTGATAGCCGGGTCGATTTCCTTGTTAAAGACCTCAACGTTCGGCGCATCGACGGAAGCAGCAAACGCATTGAAGCGTGCCGCCGCATACATGATGGCCGCGCAGACCTGACCGCGGTCAGTGGTCTTGCAGGCTTCATTTGCCAGACGGATGAAATCGTCAGCGGCGTCCCAGAACTTCTGGTTTGGATCCGGTTCCTTGGAAGTCTGGCGGGTAATGCTTTTCGGTTTGAAGTCGTCGTCGCTCATGATCAAATTTGCAATAAATAAAGAAATCGGGCTGCCGGAAACACTACGAATCGGCACGAAGCCCGCATTTTCACATGAATCTGTGTCGCTCGCCTATCCGCACCGTATACACACCATCAGAGCCACGGATCGTAGGTGCCGAAATTCCACAAACGCCCTTCCGGATCGCGGCAACTGAATCCCTGTCCACCGTAGTCCTCAAACTTGAGTTCCACCACAATCTCGGCACCCGCTGCCTTCACGCGCTCATACATGGCGGCAGCGTCTTCCACGATCAGATACGGGCTTTGCGTCTCGAAGCCACCGATCTCATCCGGCTGCTTGATGAGGCCATCGAAATCCGTTTCCGTGCGGATCGAGCCGATCATGATCATGCCGTTGCCGAACGTCAGTTGCGCATGCACGATGGTTCCATCGGGATTCTTGTAGATGTCGTCGACTTCAAACCCGAAAGCCTTGCATAGCCAGTCGACCGCAGCGGTTGCATCGCGATAACGCATGCCGGGAATAATGGTGGCGGTGGTTTTCTTGGCTGTCATGTTCTCCTCCTCTCGTGGGGTCGATATCTCGATCTCGATCACGCCGGCGCTGCCGGCCTCTTGTTATCGTGCGACAACGCCAGATTTCAACAGTTCCTGCCTTCCTGCAAACGCACAATCTGACGATCATGCCAGCGCCGCAGGATCAGCACGGCAAACAGTGCGCCCATGCAGGCAAACCACATGTCGGACTGCGTATCCCACTCGTCACCCTGCAGCCCTAGAAACTCGTCGGCACCTTGCCCCATCAGCAACGCCGCCCACCATTCAATCAGCTCGTACCAGGCGCTGATCGCCATCGCCACACAGATCGAAAGAAACGCCGCCATCTTGCGCCCCGCCACATGACCTTTGCGCAGCAAGATCTCCTTCGCCACTAGTGCCGGCACCAATCCCTGCCAGAAGTGACCGAGCTTGTCGTAAGGATTGCGCGCTAGATCAAACCAGTCCTGCACCACAAAACCGACGGGCACACGCGCATAAGTGTAGGTGCCGCCGACGATGAGGATCAGCATGTGCAAGAAGATCAAAAAATACAGCAAGTCAGTTAGCGGAAAGCGCTTGTATGTCCATGCCAGAACAGGCACGGCGATGAGTACAGGCATGACTTCCATCAGCCAAGTTGCACGTTCGTAAGGAGAAATTGCAGAGATAGCCAGTACCACCGCGATAACGGCGGTGGCAAACAACAGACGTTGTGACGTAAAGAAAGCGCGCGACATAGATTGCAATCTAATAGCTAAGTAAACGAATGAATCACCTTATCGCTTTTGCCGCGCGACGTAAATTTTTACCATGACGTTATTCACACACGCAGGATTCTGACATTCGCCTTCAATCACCAGCAAACCAGTTCGAGTTTCGAGCGTACAGTCTACACAAGCTCGTCTAGCGCACGCGTGGCATTGCAGTTGCATCGATCGCCGCACCTGCTGTGATGAAATGCCCGCCAGCGACATGGTGAATCGTGCGCATCTCGTCATGCCCTTCAAAATGCCAGCGACCGTTACTGAACACGCGCTCATCGGCCTGTGCAAACAGGATCTCGCCGAGGAACAGATCGTAGGTTTCCTGAATATGCGGCTCCGGATAGAGACGGCATTCAAGCCAGGCCGCACAGCCTTCGATCAGTGGCGCTTCAGTAGCTTGTCCTAGGAATAATGTCAGCCCATAAGCCGCAAATTTATCCAATCCTTCCTGCTCGTTCAACGTCTTGCCGGAACTGCTGCCAACCGCTTCCACCATCTGCGCCTGCGCAACGGTCGGCACTTGCAAGGCGAAGTGGCCGGATGCTTCTACCAGGATACGGGTCCAGGTGCTCTTATCGAGCACCACCGCGACCTTACCTGGTTTGAAATCCAGCGGCATGGACCAGGCTGCGGCCATGATGTTGCGCTTGCCTTCATGCGCGGCACTGACCAGTACGGTCGGCCCATGGTTGAGCAGGCGATAGGCTTTGTCGGGTTCGACAGGGCGGCGATATGAAACACTCATGAATACTTCCTGACAAGATCGAAAATCGAAACATACCGCGAAAGCCACAGTTCTGCAGCGCAGGACAAGATGTCCACTTGTCAGTATTGTTGCCATGATCGTATGATGCGCAAATCCTTACACTTCTGACCTAACATCGATCATGAAAATGACGCTTGCCGTGCAACGCTGTGCTGCATGGATCGCCTTTTGCGCGATCCTGCTCGCTGCATTGGCGCCGTCCATTTCGCATGCGCTGGTTTCACATCAAACCGAACCGGCGATGCTTGAGATCTGTACGATGGACGGCAGCAAGATGATTCAGGTCGACGATCACCAGAGTCCTGAACCTTCGCATCATCAGCAGTCTTTCGATCATTTCGAGCACTGCCCATTCTGTAAAACCAATAGCGTCGCAACCGGCTTGCCTGCCACAACAGCACTATTCGTGGCGACGATTGCACAACGCGCAACCTTTCCTGCACTCTTCTATCAAGCGCCAAGCGGTCTGTATGTGTGGACTGCCGCCTCGCCTCGCGCCCCGCCTGCTTTTTCCTGATTTCTCCTGAATCAACTTTATCACCTGCGCATCCTGCCAAGGATTAGCGCGGTGCTGTTATCGCTGCCTGCATGCGTTGATCTCGCTCAGGCAGCCAGGAAAGCGCGTGAAACTTGTTGCCCAGTCTCTTTTGCATCGTCTTCGCCAAGAGCCTGGAAGCAAAGTTTCAAGGCGCTACAACCATCTTTGCAGGAAAACAAATGACCCGATTCACTCTCGGCGCCTTCCCCCCGAACACAATCGCTCTGCTGATCGCTGTGCTGTTCTCTTCGCCCTCACTGTTGGTGACAAACGCGTATGCGCAATCAAGTGAAGAAAAAACATTACCCGTCGTAGACGTCACCGCACCACAGGAAAACAGCAAACTTAATCTCGATACCCCATCCGAAACGGGCAGTCGTCTTGGCCTGACCTCGCGTGAAACACCCGCCACGGTCACTGTTATTGATCGCACCACCATCGATGCACGCGGTGCAGACGATACGCAGGAAATCCTGAAAGCGATTCCTGGTGTCACCGCACATAATGCCCCGGGCAGCATCGGTGTCAGCTACCGTGGTTTCAATAGCGGGTCGCTAAGCCAGCTTTATAACGGCATCGACGTCAAATATGCGATCGCCAGTCGTGCGGTAGATAGCTGGATATTTGATCGCGTCGAAGCCATTGGTGGTGCATCAAGCTTTCTCAATGGGGCCGGAGCAATCGGCGGCTCGATCAACTACATCACCAAACTCGCCCAGCGTCAGGACATTTCGGAAGGCCGCATCCGTTTCGGCACCGACGACATGAAAGAAGCCTCGATCGGCCTCAACCGTCGCATTGTGGGAAGCGAAGATGGCGGTCCTGCCCACTATGCTCGGATCGATCTCAATCATCGCGATGCCGGCAACTGGGTCGATGGCACTAATACCAAGTCCACGCAACTGGCGACATCGTTGCTGGCCGATCTCGGACACGGCCTCACGCACACACTGGCTTATGAATTTCAGAATGAAAAAGTCGATCGCCCTTATTGGGGTACGCCGCTACTGAACCCCACGACAGGAACCTTACGGATCGATGAAGGCACGCGCTTCAAGAACTACAACAGCGCAGATGGCATGTATGAACAACGGGTGCAATGGCTGCGTTCGATCACTGACCTGCAGGTCAATGATGTGCTGCATTTCAAGAACACGTTCTATGCCTACGATGCACAACGCGATTATCGGAATGTCGAGACTTACACGTTCAATGCAACGAACACCTTGGTCAACCGCTCTGGCGTATTACTGCAGCGTCATGACCAGCAATTAGTAGGTAATCGTATTGATGGCAGCTACAAGGGCGAACTGGGCGGCAGACGCAGCGACTGGTCCTTCGGACTGGATGTGAGCCTGAACAAGCAGACACGTTTTCCAAACAGCCTATCTGGCACAATCGGCGCCGTTAATCCCTACAACTTCACGACAGAGAACTTCTTTGATATCCCTGGCATGACGCCAGGATTCAACCCCGATCGCACCAACAAGATCACAACAGTCGCCACCTATCTGGAAAACCGTACCAACTTGTTGCCGACGCTAAACCTGGTCACGGCATTACGTGTTGAGCGTATCGACCTGGATCTGATCAATCGTCGTGCCGTCACTGCCAGCAGTCCGGCGAATTATCAACGCAGTTATACGCCCGTGACCGGACGCATCGGCCTGGTCTGGGAGATCACGCCGAATGCCATGGCGTATATCCAGTACGCCACCGCAGCCGATCCACCAGCAGGTTCACTGTCTACGGCCACGTTTGCGAACGCGATCAACAACACTGCACTGACGACAGGCAAACAAATTGAAATCGGTAGCAAGCTGGATTTCTGGCAGGGACGCGGCAATGCCGCGGTCGCCCTCTACAGCATCACACGCGAAAATTTCGCGGTCACTGATCCAAACAACAATGCCAACACGCTCCTGGTCGGCAAACAGACCTCGAACGGAATCGATCTATCGCTGGGTATGCAGTTGACCAAGGCATGGTCGATGCAAGGCAACTTTACCTATGTAGATGCCTACTACAACACCTTCTTCCAGAACAGCGTGTCGATGGCAGGTAACACACCGAGCGGTACGCCCGCCACCGTTGCCAACCTGTGGACGACCTACGCCTTCACCCCTGCGTTGAAGGGCAGCGCTGGCATACGCCGCGTCGGCAAGGTCTATGGCAATGCAGCCAACACCAACGTCTGGCCGCATTACACCTTGCTGGATCTCGCCTTGAACTATGAGATCAATCCGAAAATATCGGTGATCGGTCGCATCAAGAACGTCACGGATGAAATCTACGCCGCCAACGTAAGCAGCGGCTCCGTCTACCTCGGCGCGCCGCGGACGGCCGACGTCACCCTGCGTATCGCGTTCTGAGGGGACATATGCCCATGCAAACCCGCTTGAAACGCTCGCTGTTTCTCATCCATCGCTGGTTGGGCGTTGTCGCCTGCCTGTTCTTTGCGATGTGGTTCGTCTCGGGTGTCGTCATGATGTACGTCGGCTATCCGAAACTGACCGAGCGGGAGCGTCTGCTGCATCTACCGGTGCTTGACGCGCAGGCCGCACTGCTATCACCGCGCCAGGCACTGGATATAGCGGGCCTGCAAGGGCCGTTGAGCGAATTGCGCCTTGCAAATGCGCGCGGCGGCGAGCCCGTCTATCTGGCAACACCGGAAAAGGATGCATCGCTCGCAGGGAAAATGAAACCGCGCGCACGCGGTACCGACGTCATCATCATTGATGCCCGCACCGGACAGCGTCAGGAAGAAGTGAGTCAGCAACTGGCGCTGGCCAGTGCTCGCGCTTACGCTGGCGAGCAAATAGATATTCGCTATGAAGGTAAGGTGATCGAAGATGCCTTCACGCACTCGCGTGCGCTCGATGCGCATCGTCCGCTACATCTTGTCCAGCTCGCCGATGAAGACAACACACTCCTTTACGTGTCTGGCAAGACGGGGGAAGTGGTGCGTGATGCTACGCGTAATGAACGACTCTGGAATTACGCAGGCGCATGGATTCACTGGCTCTATCCTTTCCGCGGCAATCTCTTTGATGGCTGGTGGACCGACATCGTCATCTGGCTGTCGATCGGCGGGACAGTGGTGGCACTGACTGGAACCGTGGTCGGTATCCTGCGCTGGCGCTTTACCAAACCCTATCGCAGCGGATCGCGCTCCCCGTATCGAACAGGCTTTATGCGCTGGCACCACATTGTCGGGATGGTGTTTGCTTCCATTACGATCACCTGGATCTTCAGTGGATTGATGTCGATGAATCCATGGCGCATTTTCGACAGTGGAGCGCCACCCTTGCAGACAAAACAGATGCAAGGGGGTGCACTGATGATTTCGGATCTGGATCAGACACCAGCTCGTCTGCTGAATGCAGCAGGGCGCCCGGTAAGTGAGTTGCGCTGGGCAAGGACGCTCGACCTCACATCGGTAGCCGCCTACGGCGCAACTGGTGCACCCATGCTGCTGGACAGCCAGACTGCCAAACCTCTTGTTATTGATGAAGAGACATTGATCCAGGCCAGCAGCAAGCTGCTTCCTTACCCGGTTGCCGAAGTGCAAAAGCTGGATCGCTATGATTTGTATTACTACGCGCGCGATCCGCACACCATGGGTGGCGGCGCCGATAAACCGCTGCCGATTCTTCGCGTAATTTTCGCCGACCCGAATGCGACCTGGGTGCACCTCGACCCGCAAACGGGCAGCGTGCTGGGCAAAACCGATAGCCATCGTCGCACCAGCCGGTGGCTGTTCGCGATGTTACATAGCTGGGACTGGCTGCCGCTACTGGAACGTCGCCCGCTCTGGGACATCCTGCTTATTGTGTTGAGCCTTGGGGGTGCAGTACTCAGCATAACCGGCGTGGTCATTGGGTGGCGACGATTAGGGATAAAGCTAAGATAGGCTCCCAGTGCCTGAAGACGCTGGAATACCTGCGGCAGGTCAACCGGCCGCAGTGTGTAAACAAGACGATTCTGGAATCAGCCTATACGGCAAACAGATTTTTCTGCGCCAAGCTTAAATAGCCGGGACGTTGCAAATCGCCCTTGATATCGCAGCGTAAGACTTCGCATTGACGGTACACCTGTCGCAGCTTGCGTTCCGCGTCGCCGCGATCCATGCCACCAATGATGATGCTATTCAGGCAAAGGCCTTCTCTTGTTTTCAGCGAAAAATCGTACTTCAACATCACATTCCCTTTCGCGCGTCTTCATGCACAATGACGTAGCGTCAATATTGCGTTACATGGCGTAACGCACAGACATTGTTCATCTTCCTCGCGCATCCTGCATTTTTGTCGGTTGACTGGACCAAAATTGCACAAATTGCGCTGGAGCAAAATCTTTAGCAAGGAACAGACCAGCTTGTTAACCCGGACAGGCGCAACCTTTGTTTCCCCATGCGGTCACAAAAGGCCTGTCATCACATTTGGAGGAATTTCGTCATGCGCGTTGATATCTACAAGAGAGCGGAACATGCAGGTCACTTTTCCTACCTTGCCGTACCTGAAGGCAAAATCATTCCTGAAGAAGCCATTAATACCGATTGGGAGCTCTCTGATCGCGGCATTGACGTCGACGACGACGCCAAGCATATGCCTGAATTTGCCATCGAAGCGCCACACGAACAGATCAGCGCCAAAGGCTACGCCATCACCAGCGTCAAGGATCTTTGACGCGTCCGCCTTTTTGTAAGTGCAGCCATGGATGCTCATGGCTGCCTGACATGCCGCCGGCCTGACGCAATCGCTTCAGGCGCCCTCAGCACTCTACGAGAAAGGTCGCTTCTGCATGCCTCATACTTCCGTACCGCCACATACCATTCATCGCCAACTGACCGCTCCCGCACTGGGACTGACATTCCTCTTCACGTCGCTGCAAGCTGCGGCGCTTGATCTCCGCACCGAAGTCGTGGCAAAGGGTTTGGATCATCCTTGGGCAATCGCCTTCGTTGATGCCAATACCATGCTGGTCACAGAACGGGCGGGCAAGTTAAGGCTAGTGCAGCCAGGCAAACCAATCGCTAACGTCAGTGGCTTGCCGAAGATCGAGGCGGGCGGTCAGGGCGGATTGCTGGATATCATCGTCGACAGCAAGTTTGCCGCCAATCGCACGGTTTATTTTTGCTACAGCGAAGCCGCCAACGAGAAAACCGGCGGCAGCGGAAATTCGACTGCGCTCGCCTCTGCCAGACTGTCCGACGACAGCAAATCACTCGAAAATCTGAAAGTCCTGTTCAGCCAGAAACCCAAATATCGCAGTGCATTGCACTTCGGCTGCCGGATCGTTGAAAATCCGGACGGCACGCTCTTCCTCGGCCTGGGCGAACGCTCCCATCGCGCGCAGGATGCGCAGACGCTCGACAATCATCACGGCAAGATCGTGCGGATCAACAAGGATGGTTCGGTGCCTCCCGACAATCCTTATGTCGGCAAGCAAGGTGCCTTGCCGGAAATCTGGAGTATCGGACATCGCAATATTCAGGGCGCTGTCCGTGGTGAGAACGGCCAACTCTGGATACACGAGCATGGCCCGCAAGGCGGTGATGAAATCAACCGCCCCGAACGCGGTAAAAACTACGGTTGGCCGGTGATTACCTATGGCCAGCAATACGGCGGCGGCAAAGTCGGAGAAGGCATTACCGAAAAAGCGGGAATGGAACAGCCGATCCATCAATGGACACCATCGATCGCACCATCAGGTATGGCGTTGCTCGACAGCGAACGTTACGGCAAGGCTTGGCAAGGTAATTTGTTTGTCGGCTCGCTCGTATTCCGCAATCTGGAACGATTCGACATCAAGGATGGCAAGGTGGTCGCCCAGCAAAAGCTGCTACCGAATCTGAAAGCACGCGTCAGGGATGTCAGGGAAGGACCGGACGGCTATCTGTACATTGCAACGGATGAATCACCAGGGCAAATCCTGAAACTCTTGCCGGCGAAATAAAGACGGTGTGAGGTGTGTCGCAAGGAGGATGCGTCAGGCGGCACATTCAGATAAAGGTATCCGACTTTTTAACAGGTCGCGTGATCATTACGCGGCCTGTTAAAGCTTACGCCATGGTGTTGAAAGGATTGACCTGCACAGTGGCGTTGGCAATTTCAGCGTCAAAGCGGCCGTAGGTCTGCACCAGTTGGGTCGTGATGCGGTTGACGATTTCGCGATCCTGCTGGGCACTTTGCTCGACTTGCTGCACCTCGGCCTGCTTGGTTTGGAACGACACCAGTTCCTGCAAACCGACCAGGCCATCGCTATTGCCATCCGCCGCCAGGCTGCCGTTATTAGAAGCCGTTTGTGAAGGCGCACCGAGTGTGGTTGGCAAGCTGGTCGCCTCGCTCTCAGACGCGACATCCGTAATATCGGCACCATCCAGCGCATCTGCCGCGCTGCCTTGCTGCTCGATCTGGCTGAAACCCAGTGAAAATTCGTTTGCGGAGATCTGATCGTTGCCGTCGGCGTCCAGCTCCTTGAGAAGCTGTTCGACCTTCTGGGCATTCGCTTCGCTGTCGTCAGACATCTTGCTGAACGCTGCTTCCAGTGCCTGACGATCTAGATAACCCTTGTTTTCCGTATCGAGGCTGGTGAAGACCGACTGCGCCGTTGGATTACGGACGGCGATTTCTTCACGCGAAAAGCGGGACTGATCGAGTTGGGCTGTCAGCTCGTCGCCCAGTTGTACTTCAGCAGGAAAACCACCACGGGCATACCCGGTAGCGACGTTGCCTTCTTCCTGTTCGTTCGAGCGCGTCAACGCTGCCTGGCGTGCCGACTTTTCGATGTCCAGTGCATTGCCATCAACCTTGGTCAACAGATCATTGGCGACCTTGGCCGCGTCGGTTTTTTGAACCGACCATCCGCCACTATTTACGCTACCGATCATGATGCCCTCCGCTGAAATGTCCGCCTGACGCGGACGCATGTTTGATCATCTTTGCACATGAAACGGTGAGTGCCAAGGTTTACAAGTGCCAAACAGCAATATTTAACAAAATCTTGAGATTAATGCGCCTATTTGCCCTGTCCCTTACAATAGCGCCTCTTATCACAAGGAGTATCCATGTTTGGCGAGTCCCTCGAAGCCCTGCTGCAACAAAAACGCGTCCGCCTCGGGCTGGCGGTTCTCTGTATCATTTTTGCGCTGACCGGCGCACAGCAGTTATTGACCGGCACCAACGAAAATGACTGGTTGCGCGGCGGTGGTAACTTGCTGGCATGGGGCGGCTTTGCTGCACGCAATCTGACCAAGGCGTATGGTCGTGAACAAAAAGGCCTGAACATTCCGATCAATGTCGGGATTGTCATGATCATTGCAGGCTGGTTTATTGGTAAGTAAGTACCTGCCATCATGGAAAACTATACCAAGCAATACAGGCATTTCAAGGGCGGCATTTATAACTTCATTTGCGCCGCCTGCCTCGAGTCCGATCCGGATGTCACGATGATCGTTTATACGGCCGCCGACGGCTCATACTGGACACGGCCGTCACACGTTTTCTTTGAGGAAATCGAACATCAGGGCCAACGCATTCAACGCTTTACTCCTGTCCCGGACAGCATTGTCTGACCACGATCAGCCGCGCTTGCTGTAGCCAGCCCGGCAACTTCTCCTCCTAACCTGATGATGCCTGCCGCCGATCGTCAACGCATTCTGGCTTCAGGTGCAGGCGCCCATAAAAGGTCAGATCGCCATTCATCGTGACGCGACTCCTTTTCATTCCCTTCTTAAAAGTCGGGTTTGGAAAAACCCAAATGCGACGCGTCTTCACAAATAAAAAATGAGTTGCCGGACGGTGCGCCGAATCGCTCTATCATGAGAACCCGCTGATCAATCACTCCAAGCCATGACCGACCTCGACACACCTCAGGATGCCGATCCTTACGTTATCAATGAACCGCGTCTGTGGCGTGACGATGGCTGGACCGCCCGCGTGATAAAGAACGAGGATGATGACGGCTGGGCGGTAGAAATGATCAAGGAAGGCGAATCCGAACCGGCGCTGGTCGGTCCGTGGACCATGGGCCGCGACAAGAAAAATCCCAAGCCGCTCGATCATCCTTCATTCCATACGCTGGTCAAAACGGCATCGGAGGTATTGCGTCGTCATGAGCAGCAATTGCATGCCATGCTGCACAAAAGCATCACGGTCTCGATCGACGGCGCCACCATTACCGTCACGCTGGATATCGTGCCGGATGAAGATGATCCGTACGCGACCTTGGCAGCAGCAGATGAAAATGGTGATCGACTCGGCAGTGTGCGCGTCTCGCCAACATTCAAGCTGAACCGCGATAGTGCAGAGGCCTGGATCGGCAACGATTACAAAAGGCCGTCAGGCAGGTAAGCGACGGCACGAACGCTCCGGAAGAGTGTCAGGCCGAATACTTCGGACCAAAGGACCCACCATGATTGCCGTCATCTTTGAAGTCGTGCCGCATGCAGATCATCAAGCAGATTACTTTGATGCGGCGGCCGCGTTAAAACCGCTGTTGCAAACCATCGACGGCTTTATTTCCATCGAACGATTCGAGAGTCTGGCGCAACCGGGCAAGTTTGTTTCGCTGTCGTACTGGCGGGATGAGGAAGCCGTGCAGCAATGGCGCAATCTGGAAGCACATCGCCGCACGCAGGCAGTCGGTCGTCAGACCATTTTTGAAGACTATCGCTTGCGGGTCGCCCACGTCATTCGCGATTACGGCCTGCATGAACGGGCAGAAGCGCCCGTCGACTCACGCGAGGCGCACAAGGACGCATGATTGCCCGCAAGGGGCATCATCAACGCGTGTTAAATGCGCGCTGGATTTTTTTGTCGGTGTTGTACTGGCTTAATGCGTACACGGCCCAGATCGCGGCCGGCACCCAGCCAATCAGCGTGACCTGCAAAATTAAACAAATGATGCCGGCGATCGGACGACCAATCGTGAAAAATGTCAGCCACGGCAGAATGAGTGCAATCAGCAGTCTCATGATGATTCCTTGATGTTGTAATGTGATTCGGTATGTGGTCCAAGTCTACTGCAGCACAGCCTGGGGCTCAGCCCAATCGTGCAGTGAGTCGCTTGAATTCTTCATCCAGACTATTGGTCGGCAAGGTGCTATTGCCACGGCTATACCAGTAACGGGCATTACCCAAATCGCCTTCGACGCGATGCAAATAACCGTGGATCTGGCATGACAGCTCATCGCCATGCACCTGTACCAGCGCGTGAGACTCTTCCCAGTCACCGGCTTTCGCCAGCTCCAATACCTTCTTGTGATCGCATGCCATAGTGCTTCCTTCTTACCTTTTCTCTTACAAGAGTCGGACTTCAGCCGAAGCGTTCCAGTTCAAAAATTTCGGCATAGGGCGCATCGACTGCGACACCCGCCTGACGATTGATTGCCAGCACACGCTCGTCGAACCCCTTGCCGCGCGTATTCAGATTACGCTGATGTTGTGAACGATGCAGCCGCAACAACGACGCTTTCCACGTTGCCTGCTCATCATTAAACGACATGAACACGTCGGTGCGAATCTTGACCGTTTTTGCATCCTGATTCAAGACCGCCCAGAGCGACCATCCTTCCGCAAGTGTCACGGCACGGAACAACGCATAGGTGCGCTGATGCGTCACGTTGCTGTCGTTGCCATGCGGCATAAAGACCAGTTGCGGTGAGCGCGCCGCCAGGTAATCGCGAATGGACGCATGATTTGCCGCATCCAGTCGCGGATTGCCACCTTCATCTGCCGGCAATTTAAGAAAGCTGATGCGTTCTGCTGGCAGTCCAAAGAAAGCGCAGCTGTCCTGTTGCTCGACTTCGCGCAGATCGCCCTTCTGCTGATCCGTCGTCGCGCCCGCAAATCCATCTTCCACACCACTTGCACCGGTCGTTAGTACCGCCAGATGAATCTGCGAACCCGCTTGATGGAAATGGCGCAAGGTTACGGCAATTGCATCGAAATCATCCGGATGCGGTGCCAGCACCACAATCACCGGTGGCAACGCCAGCGCAAGCTGGTTGATGTCCAGCGGTCGCGGACTTTGCGGAACGTCCCATAAACCTGTTGTCATGCATCTCTCCTGAATCAATCGGTGCGAACTGTCCGATCACTCAGACAGTTCGCACGACAAGAGCTTGAACGAGACATTCTCGGCGCCTGATGAACGATTAATTTTCCAGACGCGGCTGCGGGTCGACAGGTACATCGTGCGCTGCATCATCTTTACTGCGTCCCATCAAACCCTTGAACCAGTGTTCCAGATCATCGATGTATGTGAACACGGCCGGCACAACCAGCAAGCTCAGCATGGTCGAGGTGATCAGGCCACCGATCACGGTGATCGCCATCGGCGAACGGAAGCTCGGATCGGCGCCCCAACCCAATGCCAGTGGCAACATGCCCGCACCCATCGCAATCGTCGTCATCACGATCGGACGTGCTCGCTTGTGACAAGCATCTACCAGCGCCTCGAACCGTTCCATGCCTTCGCGACGTGCCATGATGGCGTAATCAACCAGCAGGATCGAGTTTTTGGTGACGATCCCCATCAACATGATCAGACCAATCATGGATGGCATCGAAAGCGCCTTACCGGCGACCAGCAACAGCACGAACGCACCACCAATCGACAACGGCAATGCCGCCAGAATCGTGATTGGTTGCATGAAGTCGCGGAACAGCAGCACCAGCACGCCGTAGATACACAGCACGCCGATCAACATCGCCAGACCGAAGCTTTCAAACAACGCCTGCATCTCTTGCGCGTCGCCCAGTTCGGCAATCTTCACCGATGGTGGCAGATTGCGCATCGAAGGCAGGGCGCGTGCTTCCTGATTGAGCTCACCCAGCGAACGCGCACCCAACTCGACATCGAGCGTCACGTTGCGGCTGCGGTTCAGACGATCGATCTGCGCTGGTCCACTATCCATGGTGACGGTTGCCACGTTGCCGATCATGACTGGCCCATTACGGCCGGGCACGGTCAAGCGCTCAATGGCAGAGAGATCAGCACGCGTGTTGTCCGGCAGCTTGACCAGAATCGGTACTTGACGCTCGCTCAGATTCAGCTTCGGCAGGTTCTGATCGTAATCGCCAGCGGTCGCGACACGCACAGTTTCCGCAATGCTCGACGCGGTTACACCCAACTCGGCGGCACGTGCCGTATCAGGACGCACGATGATTTCCGGTCTGACCAGCGAGGCGCTCGACGTCACGTTGCCGATACCGCGCAAGCCACGCAATTCGCGCTCGACCTTCTTGGCCGCATCGTTCAATGCAACCGGATCATCACTACGCAGTACCAGTTGCATCTTCACGCCGGTATCCGGCGGACCCACCGTGAAGCGTGCGCCAGGAATATTCGCGATGCTGGTACGGATGCCATTTTCGATTTGCGCCATGGTCTGCTTGCGATCGCTACGGTGTGTAGTCGTCAAGGTCAACACGGCACGACGCGCTTCGGCTGCAGCACCGGGTGCAAATGCATCGCCACTTGAACCACCACCGATCGAGCTGAATACACTCAAGATATTCTTGTCATCGAGCACCGCAAGGCGTACACGTTCGGACACGGCAATCGTTTCATTCAAGGTACTGCCTGGCGGAAGTTCGAGGGTAATCTGCGTCTGCCCGCGATCCGCTGCCGGCACAAAACCGGTCGGCAAAAATGCTACCAGCGAAACCGACGCGACAAAGAAGATCGCCGCAGCGATGACCGTCGTCAGACGATGGTGCAGACACCATTGCATTGCACGCATGTAGCGCTGCATGATCCAGCTGTCTTTCTCGACATGCTCTTTCTTCGGCTTGAGGATGTAGGCCGCCATCATCGGCGTCAACAACCGCGCCACCACCAGTGACGCCAGCACGGCCAGCACCGCCGTCCAGCCAAACTGCTTGAAGAACAAGCCCGGAATACCCGCCATGAACGCCGTCGGCAGAAACACCGAAACCAATGCAAACGTGGTCGCAATAACAGCCATGCCGATTTCATCGGCCGCCTCCATCGCCGCCTGCATCGGCGGCTTGCCCATCGCAAGATGTCGCGAGATATTTTCAATCTCCACAATGGCATCGTCGACCAGCACCCCGATCACGAGCGCAAGCGACAGCAGCGTCACTGTATTGAGTGTGTACCCAAAGTAGCTAAGGCCAAGAAAGGTCGGGATGACGGAAAGCGGCAATGCCGAAGCAGCGACAATCGTCGCGCGCCAGTCACGCAGAAACCACCAGACCACCAGCACGGCAAGGAAGGCGCCTTCGTACAACAACTCCATCGAGCCTTCGAAGTTTTCCTGCACAGGTTGTGCGTTATCGATCGCCTGCTTGAAAATCACGTTGCGATTACTTGCCTGCAATTCTTCAACCGCTTTTGCAATTCCTTCGGCAACCTTGACTTCACTGGCGCCCTTGGAACGGAACACCTCGAAACCCACGACGGTTTTGCCATCCTGCGATGCAGTGGCTCGGCGTTCCGCAATCGTATCGGTCACGCGCGCAACCTGATCGAGACGGATGCGACGACCGTCGGACAAAGGCACTTGCAACAACGAGAGTTCGGCCGCGGTCTTGACCGTTGCAATGGTGCGCACTGCCTGTTCGGCACCGCTGACATCACCACGACCACCCGGCGCTTCCAGTTGAACGGCACGCAGCTGGCGCGACACATCGGCAGCCGAAACATTCAAGGCGGCCATGCGATCGGTATCCAGCTCGACGCGTACCTGACGCTTGACGCCACCAACACGCTTGAACGAGCCGACACCCGGCACACTCAGCACGCGTTTGCCAACTGTGTTGTCGACAAACCAGCTGAGCTCCTGCTCATCCATATTGCTGTTAGGTGCGGCTGATGCGGTGTAGGTCACCACGACGCGACCAGCGGTCGCCACTTTGGTCACTGCAGGATCACGCAGATCGGCAGGCATGTCTGCACGTACCAGCGACACGGCATCGCGCACCTCATTGACCGCATCAGAGATATTTTTCTCAAGAACGAATTCGACCGTGATCGTGGCGACGCCATCGAGCACCTTGGTGTACATGTTCTTGATGCCTTGCACCGATGCGACCGAGTCCTCGATCTTGCGCGCGACTTCCGTTTCCAGCTGCGCTGGTGCCGCACCGGGCAAGGTTGCGGTGACGGTCACGATCGGCAGTTCGATATCCGGGAAATCCTGAACGGCACTCGACTTGAACGCGAGCAGACCCGCCAACGTCAGCAATGCAAACAGCATGATTGCCGGAATCGGGTTCTTGATGGAAAGCGAAGAAAAGTTCACGCTGGCTCCGATCAGTTACTTGCAGGAGCGGCGGGCACAGTCGGCCCCGGCGCATTCTCACTTGCCGCGCCAGCCGGACCTTGCGGCGCGACCGGAACCGCAGGCGTCTGCGGATCGGCTGCCGGGGTCTGCACTGCCTCAGGCGTTTGCACCACATGTACCAGATCGCCGTCGTTCAGGAACCCGGCACCGCTCTGCACAATTACGGCGTCCGGTGCCAAGCCATCGACGATTTCGATGCGGTCATCCAGACGGCGTCCCGGAACGATCTTGACTTGCGTCACGCGCTTGTCGGCGTTCAGACGGAACACATAGCTGAAGCCATCGCGAATCACCACACATTGCTGCGGCACGATGATGGCATTCGATTGGCCCAGTTCAAAAGAGCCGCTGGCAAACATGCCCGCGCGCACTGGCGCAACTTTGGCAGCGGTGGGTGCCAGATCAACATAGACCAGCGCAGCGCGATTATTTGCATCAACCGTCGGTGCAATCATGCGCACCTTGCCGCTCACCTGCGAATCGTTGGCGGCACGCAGGGTCACCGGCGTACCGATGTTGATACGACCCAGCTCTTCGGACGTTACTTCAGCACGCCACTCCAGACGACCCTGACGAATCATGCGGAACAATTCGGTACCTGCACCGATGACGGCGCCAACCGTCGCACTGCGTGCCGAGATCACACCATCATCCGGCGCGACCACATCGGTCTGCGTCAATCGAATTTGTTGCACTTCCAGCGTTGCGCGTGCTGCCTCCGCACGGGCCTTGGCGGTTTGTGCCGTTGTCAGATATTGGTTGATCTGCTGCGTGCTCAGGGCGCCGGTCGTTTCCAGTGTCTTGGCGCGTTCGGCATTGTTTTGAGCATCAGCAGCATTGGCTTCGGCTTCCATCAAGGAAGCACGTGCCTGCGCAACATCAGCTTTGGTGGATGTTTGCGAGAAGGTCGCCAGTACCTGTCCGCGCTTGACCGTGTCGCCGACGTTGACGCGGACTTCAGTCAGCTTCAGCCCACTCGACTCGCTACCGATGATGGCTTCTTGCCAGGCAGTGATCGTGCCATTGGCAGTCATGCGGATCGGCAAAGCGGCCTGCGATGGCTGCACCGTGGTAACGGTCAGTGCGGGCTTCGGTGCTGCTTCTTCCGCTTTCTTGCCATCGGAACCACCGGCGAAAACAATGATCAGGATCACGATCAGTACGACGAGCGCAATGATTGCGATGATTTTGTTTTTCTTATTGAAAGTAATGCGTTTCATTTTTTCAGTCCGTCAGGGGAATCGGATGGAGAAGTGAGGGAAGACGAGACGGCAGCCTCTGCTGCCTGATCCGGATTGCGCCAGCCGCCACCGACCGCACGATACAGCGCAACCCATGCCTGCATGCGCTCACGCTCGAGCGTCACGGCATTGAGCTCCGATGCCAGACGCAAACGACGCGAATCTTCCAGCTCGACCAGACTTGCCAGGCCACTGCGATAACGTGCTTCGGTTGCTTCGAAGGAGTTGCGATATCCGTCAACCGAGGTGCGTGCATCGTCACTACGCGACGCCGTGCTTTGCAGATTTACCAATGCCTCTTCGACTTCACGCACTGCCTGTCTCACCGTGCCACGGTAGCTGACCACTGCAGCCTCGTAGTTGGCGCGTGCCGCATCGACGTTGGCCGCACTTCGACCGCCATCAAACAACGGCAGCGACAATTGCAAGGGACCGATACTCCAGGTTTGCAGATCAGTCGATACACCCGACGAGTAGAAACGTGCGACGCCGATTGAACCGTTCAAGGTCAGGCGTGGATAACGCGCTGCCATGGCGCTGCCGGTCTCTGCGCTGGTAGCGGCAACTTCACGTTCGGCAACAAATACATCGGGGCGCTGCAGCAAGGACCGCGCAGGCAGACTGTCGATGGCGATGACTGGCGTCGTATCCGGCACTGGCGACGCGGCCATCTTGCTACGCAAGACCGGCTCTTCCAAAGCCGTCAGCGCCACCAGTGCCTTGACGTCGATATCGCACAACGCCTGCTGCTGTGTCGCACGGCCATTGGCTTCGGCAGCACTTGCGCGTGCTAGCGCTGCATTGGCTGGCGCCTCAAATCCGGCCTTGGCGCTCAGATCGGATAAGCGTGCCGTCTCGCCGCGTGAGCCCGCATCAGAGCGTGTGACCTCGACCAGCTTCTGGCAGGTACGCAAACTGTAATAACGATTGGCGACTTCCGCCGCAACCGACACACGTGCGTCGTGCCAGTTAGCCTGCGCGCCTTGATAGCGCCCGATGGCAGCACGATTGGTGGCGCGATTGGCGCCAAACAAATCAATTTCCCACGACGGTTGCACGGCCAGTTGCGAAGTGGTGTTGAGCGGCAGTGGTTGCTGACTGTTGGTGCGATTGATGCTACCTGCAAGATCCAATTTTGGAATCAGCGCCGCGCCGGCCGCAACTGCATTGGCGCGGGATTGTTCAATCCGCGACTGCGCTGTCGCCACGGTCGGACTGACGACCTGGGCGGACTCGATCAACTCCACCAGCAACGGGTCATTCTGCTGCTGCCACCACTGGGACAAGTCGCTCACGACACCGCGATGCGGCAGTGGCACCGTGCCAGAATCGGTGGCTGGGGCGGGCGAAGACAGCGGCGCGTACCACTGCTTCGCGGCGGGCGCGGCCACATTTGCAGGCGGGGCCTGCAGCGCACAACCTGCCAGCCACAATGGCATGCTGATGCAGGTGAGCAGAGAAAGTCTGTTCATGATTTTTTGTTGTTATTTAAGGATGTCTGGATTTTTTGAAGTCATGTTGGATTGCGTCACGGCGCGGCGTTGCGTTGCAGCATTTACCACCATCGCTTCGGCGTAGGTCGTCAGTTGTGTCGTCCAGCGCTCGAGCTCGTCGCCGCTGGCAATCAGTGAAGGCCGAATTGCGCGCATGATGTCGTGGTTGATATAAATCTGAAACGCCAGGCCAGCAATCGCAAATGCAAGTCGATGGATTTCGTCATCTTCTTTTTCCACTTGCATGTGTTGGAGTAGCAGTTGCACCAGATCCGCATGTGCCGGCTTGATGCGTTTGTCGATTTCTTCCTGCCACATGCCAGTCGGCTCCAGCACTTCACGAAAATGTAGAAGGATGCCGAGTTGCGTCGTCTCCGACTGCTTGAGTGGCGCCAGAAAATCGGTATAAAAAACCTTCAGCGCATCATGTAACGACAGTTCGAACACATTGCAACGCTCGACCCAGCTGCCGCAGTCCGGACCCATCGACTCCGCAAACGCCGCCCGATACAAGCCCGCCTTGTCACCAAAATAATATTTGATTGAAGCAATATTTACTTCGGCCGTCTGTGCGATATCGCGCGTGGAGGTTTTGCTGAAGCCTTGTTGCGCAAACAAGCGCAAGGCCGTATCCAGCAGGCGCTGGCGTGCTTCGGCACCATCCGCACGCTGGCGCCGAAGATCGGCTTCCGGCGTGGCGTCGGTGGTAGTAGCGGGGGAAGGCGTTTTTCTGGCAGCGTTCATGAGCGACATTAAAACACAAAATCAATCATTTGATTTAATTAAATCAAATGATTGATATATGAAGCAATGGCGCCCAAACAAAAATGGCCGACAGGATATGTCGGCCATTTGTTTTTTATGCAGCGATTTTCAGCGAGCGGCAGCTTTCGCCAATAGCGCGGCGTATTCCTCGATGCCGAATGGCTTCATCAGCCAGCCCACATCGTCCGGCACATCATCGCCACGCGCATAACCACTGGCCACGGTAATGTCGATCGGGCGAATTTCTCGCGCCTTGCGTGCCAGCTCCAAACCCGACATGCCTGGCAAACCAATATCGGTCACCATCACATCGAATGATGTGTTTGCGAGCAAATCAAGCGCACATTCCGCAGACGGACAACCGTGCGCTTCGTGGCCGAAGAAACGTGTCATTTCTATCATGCCTTCCAACGCGTCGACGTTGTCCTCGACCAGCAACACTTGTAATGCTTTCTCTGTTGTCATTTGCTACAGCCCATACGCATGCACTGCGATGCAGTCATTGTTGTTTTTCGAATGTGACGATTCTACGCGCCAAATCCTCTTTGCGGTACGGTAACCGCAATTTATGCAGAAGAACTGTGTACTGAAAAACAGAGAAATCTGTGCGACTCGATCTGCTTGATCAAGTCGACGCAAGATCGTCTTTACCCGTGATCGTCCGCGTTCTGCAGGAGCAGAAACGTAAACATGAAACAGGAAAGAGAAATGATGCCGAGCAAGACAGCAGCAAAATCTTGATACATTGCGAACCAGACAATCGATAGCAAAATGCCAAAGGTAGAAACCGATTTAAAAATAATATTCATGACAACCCCGTCAAAGAACCCAGCATCAGCAAACTCCACCTTTGTTAAATATTGTTAAAAACTTGTAGACCGTACTTTAGTCATCGAGAGGGTTGTTACCTATAGGCATTGCTCTCAATGTTACGTAGGAAAATGACGCATGAATTGCCATTGCATTAAACCTTGTGGCCGGTCGCGACCGGGCTCTGTTATCACTCCAGCATGCATTGCCCATTGTCTGAAGAACAGCATGAAGTGTGGACTTTCGTACCGAGTGATCTGGATGACTGGGTTACCTTGAGACGCATCAGTTACGTGTACATACACGAGAGTCCATCCATAGGAGACGTCATGACAACCACACACAAAGAACATCTTGCCGACCTGCGCAACCGGATCGAAAACGTAAAATTCGGCATGCTGACCACGGTCAATGTCGATCAAAGCCTGTCCAGCCGCCCGATGACGGCGCAGCAGATCGATGAGGAAGGCCAGATGTGGTTTTTCACTTCGGACAAGCACGCGTTCACCAAAGATCTGGTGCAACAGCCGGAAGTCAACATCACGTTCTCCAATCCGGACGACAGCCTGTACGTGTCAGTCGCAGGACGCGCCAGTCTGGTCAAGGACCGCGCTAAGGCAGAAGAATTATGGAATCCGATGGTCGGCGCATGGTTTCCGGGCGGCCTGGACGATGCCGATCTCGCACTGATCAAGGTTGATATCGCCAACGCGGAATACTGGGATTCATCCTCCAGCAAGATGACGCAACTGTTTGCGATTGCCAAAGGCATTTTTACCGGTCAGCGCCCGACCGATGTCGGCGAACATGTCGAGATGAAACTCTGATCTTTCCTATCTCACGATGAGAACACCCGACTGGCGCCGAACATCGAAGGTGCCAGTCACAGGATTGCCAAGTAGAATGCATTTCGGCGCGTGCCTTCACTCATTTCAGTTGTTGCGATCCTCATGTCAAACCCTCCCCTTCATCCAGGTACATCACCTACGGATCGCAGCACGCAGCACGCCCCCAATACACAGACCAGCCGTTACGAGGATTTGCTGCAGTTGTTTGTGCAGGCACCTGGCTTCGTCTGCTTTTTCCGCGGCCCTGAGCATGTGTACGAATTGGCCAATGAGGCCCACGCGCAACTGGCACAACACAAGGACATCATGGGCAAGTCAGTACGGGAAGCTTTTCCCGAACTGGCGGCGCAGGGATACTTCAAACTGCTGGACGATGTCTATAACACCGGCAAGGCATTCGTCGGACGCGCACTGCCCATCACCATCGAGCCTACGCCGGGCGCCGCAGCAGAACAGCGCTTCATCGATCTGGTCTATCAGCCCATCTTTGATGCAGACCACAAGGTCATCGGCATTTTCTCGCAAGGCAGCGACGTCACCGACCGCGTGAAAGCCGAAACCGAAGTCGAGAACCGCCAGCGCGCTCTGGAACAACTCATCGAAGAACGCACCGCAGCACTGGATAAAGCAAACGCCGCACTCGAACTTGCCCGCAGCCTGCAAAATGACAAGGCGCATCTTCTGCATCTTTTTGAACAGGCGCCTGGCTTCACTTGTGTACTTAACGGTCCTGAACACCGCTTCGAAATTGCCAACCAGGCCTACTATCGATTGGTCGGCGATCGCGAGCTGATTGGCAAAACAGTACGCGATGCCTTGCCGGAACTGGTGAACCAAGGCTTCTTCGAACTGCTGGATCAGGTGTTTGCAACAGGAGAGCCGTATATCGGTCGCAGCATTGCCGCGACCCTCAACACGCGTACCGATGTACCGAATGCAACGATTTACATCGACTTCGTTTATCAACCGATTCTCGGCGCCGATAAAAAACCGATCGGCATCTTCGTGCAGGGCAATGACGTCACCAGCCAGAAGAGCGCGCAGGACGAAGTCCGTCGCTATCAGAACGATCTCGAAAAAATGATCGCCGAGCGCACTGCGGCGCTGGTGGAAACACGTGCGGCACTACTACACTCGCAAAAGCTGGAATCGGTCGGCAAACTGACCGGCGGCGTCGCTCACGACTTCAACAACATTCTGCAAGTCATTAGCGGCAATCTGCATCTGCTGCGCGCAATGACCGACAACAATCCAGCGACAGCCAAGCGGCTGGAGATTGCACTGCGCTCGGTAGACCGCGGCGCCAAACTTTCCAGTCAGTTACTGGCCTTCGCACGACGCCAACCGCTGCAACCGACCATCATCAATCTTGCACGTGCCGTACGCAACATGGACGACATGCTGCGTCGTGCCTTGGGTGAAGCCATCGATGTAGAAACGATTGCCACGGGCGGCTTGTGGAATACCCAGGTCGATCCAAGTCAGCTGGAAAACGTCATCCTCAATCTTGCACTCAACTCGCGCGATGCGATGCAAGGGCGCGGCAAACTCACAATTGAAATTGCCAACGCCATGCTGGACGACGAGTACGTGGCGACGACGCCAGACATCAAGGCTGGCCAGTATGTTGTGCTCGCCGTGTCAGATACCGGCTCGGGCATGACTGCCGAGATTCTCGAACAGGCGATCGAACCATTCTTCACAACCAAGCCACCGGGTGACGGTACCGGCCTGGGCCTCAGCATGGCCTATGGGTTCGTAAAGCAGAGCGGCGGTCACTTCAAGATCTACAGCGAGCCGGCAGTCGGCACAACAGTGCGCATCTACTTTCCACGCTCACTCGATAAGGAAGACGAAACGCCAGCCGATACCGAACGCGCTGTAGTCGGCGGTAGCGAAACGATTCTGGTGGTGGAAGATGACAAGGACGTACAACTGACCGTCGTCGCGCTACTACAGGAACTCGGTTATCAGGTCCTTAAAGCCGACGATGCAGAAAGCGCGCTCAGCATTCTCAAAAGCGGTGTGCATGTCGACCTGCTGTTCAGCGATGTCGTGATGCCCGGCAATCTGCGCAGCCCCGAGCTGGCAAGACAAGCCAAGATCATTCTGCCGAACATCGCCGTACTCTTCACATCCGGCTATACGCAAAATGCGATCGTACATGGCGGCCGCCTCGATCCAGGCGTGCAGCTATTGAGCAAACCTTATCGCCGTGAGCAACTGGCGAAAAAGGTGCGTAGCATGCTGGAGAACTAAGAAGTCGCGACAGATCAATCATGATCTGTCCGACAATGCCACATGACAGAATCTTTGCTCCTTCTCGGCTTTCTGCAGACTTCGCTGCTGGAAATCCTCTCCTTTTTACTAGCCATTGCCATGGTCTTGCTCAACATCCGGCAATCGCCGTGGGCATGGCTTTTTTCAATTGCATCGGCAGCACTGTATGCGATCGTCTTTTACGACGCGCGTATCTACGGCGACATGAGCCTGCAGTTTGTCTTCATCGGCGTCTCGCTATGGGGTTGGCATCAATGGCTGTTCGGCGGCCACGATCATCAAGGAGTGATGATCTCGCGTCTTTCATCCAAAGGGTGGCGCATTGTTGCCCTCGCTTGGTTGCTGGCCTACGCCATCATATTTCTATTGCTGCATGGTTTTACCGACAGTGACGTCGCGCACATTGACGCCTTTCTCACCGCAGGCAGTCTGGTGGCGCAATATCTGCTGACGCGCAAAACCTTGGAGAACTGGCACATGTGGATCGTCATCGACCTGCTGTACATCGGTCTGTACGCACACAAGGATCTTTATCTTACCGCTGTGCTGTATGGACTGTTCGCACTACTCGCCTTGATCGGACTGCGCACATGGAAAAAAACATTGCTTTCCAGAGACACATTGTCGTGAGCGCAACCGTAAAACGCATTGCGATCCTCGGCGCCGAATCAACTGGCAAGTCCACCTTGGCTGCGGCGCTGGCCGCGCAGTTTCAAACCGTATGGGTACCGGAATACCTGCGTGAATTCGTCGAGGTTCATCAACGCACCCCACATGCCGATGAACAGTTGGCTATCGCGACCACTCAGATTGAACGCGAAGAGAAAGCAGTCTTGTACGCACAGCGCTTTCTATTTTGCGATACCACGCCGATACTAACCGCGATCTACAGCGATCATTACTTCGGCAAGGCTGATTACAAGCTGGAATCCATCGCCACCCGGCACACTTACGCCGCAACCATCGTCACCGCACCAACCACACCATGGATCGCAGACGGCCTGCAACGCGAATCAGATACGGTCCGCCAGCGCATTCATGCACTCCTGATCCGCAAACTTCAGGATAACGACTTGCCGTATTTGCTGATTGATGGCACCACGCAGGACCGTATCAAGCAAGTCGTAAGACTTCTCGATCAATTAGATAACGACTAGCCTAAATAAAAACGCCGCCCGAAGGCGGCGTTTCATCAAGGGTGCAAGGATCAGAAATCGAACTGCGCTGACAGACGCGCCACACGCGGCGCACCAGGGATCAGATAACCACCAAAAGCATTGGCAGCATCGCCCCAATAGAACTTGTTGAACACGTTATCTACACCGAAGCGAAGGGTTGTTGCGGTGTTTCCGATCTTGGTTGCGTAACGCGCTCCCAAATTAAGCACATGATAACCATCGACCTTTTTATTCAAAACAGCAATGTCGCGATTGGGAGCAAAAACCTTGCTGCTTGAGTATATCCACATCGCATTCAACTTGACCGATGGCAGTTGTGGCAACGCATAGTCCATATAAACCGACGACTTGAACTTGGGCACATTGCCGACGCGTTTACCTTCAATTTGCGCATCACCCGTGCCCTCGGCCTTTGCCTGCAGCGCCGTAAAGCTGGCACCAACCATCAAATCACGCGTTGCACGTCCCTGCGCCGCGAGCTCCAGTCCACGATGTACTGCCTTGCCCGATACCACATAGTCAAAGCTGGAATTGACATACTCATTCGATTTTTTAATCTGGAATACGGCAGCAGATACACTTACATCGGGCGTGACGTCAGCCTTGATCCCAAATTCATATTGCTTGGACTTCGTCGGGTCCATGACTAGATCAGGTGTACTCGAACCAGCAGGCGCCTCCCCACCTGGATCCATGCCCTCAGAATACGAACCGTAGACAGCGACATTTGATCTCAAGTTATAAACGACGGCAACGTTAGGCAAAACAAAATCATCATCAGTGCGTTTGATCGAAGCACCCGCAGAATTGAACTGATCGCGCTGAAGTTGGGTATAGCGCAGACCTGCATGCAGCTTCAGGCGGTCACTCAAGGTCAATACATCCTGCACAAAGACCGAACGCTCCTGATCCTTACGACGCAGACTGACCGGATTGGTCGCACCAAGTGAGTAGTTGTAGTAAACCGGGTTATAGATATTGCCGTAACCAACAAAGTCGAACAGATAATCCGCAAAATTGTCACGGCGATTGAGCGTGGACACACCGGTAGTCAAAGCATGCTTGATCGATCCCGTTGTAAATGTTCCTTGCAGCATCGCTTGCGTGGTCATGATCGAGCGCTTGTCATTATCGCGTCGCAGATCGTACATGGCGTAATCGCCATTGGCGTTATATCCGACAAATGGATTGCCGCAACCTGCTGGCACAACTATAGGTGTCGTCGTGATGTCTGCGCAACCGGATGCCAGTGCCACGGCGTCATCGCGACGCAACGTGGATTTATTTGCCTGCAAGGTAGTGCGCCAATTGTCATTCAGTTCGTATTCAAACTTCACACCAAGATTGTCACTATCGTCCACAACCGGGCGACTCCACGGCTGATCATTCAGCATGGTCTTACCGCTGATACCAGTCGGAATGCGCTGATCGGCGCCGAGCAATTGAAAGCCGGGAACGGTCAGCTGCGACTTGTGCTGATAATCGAGGTCCAGTTGCAGCAACGCGCGTGGACTCAGGCGCCAATCGAATGCACCCGAGATAAAGCGACGGTCTCCGTTTGAACCGCGCACATACGATTTAATCTCTTCGGCAGCAGCATTGATCCGGTAACCAAAAACACCATCCTCCGAACGACCACCCAGATCCACCGCACTGTAGACCGTACCGCGCTCGCGCACTTCAAATGTAGCCGAACGTAATGGCGTATCGGTCGGACGCTTGGTCACATAATTGAGCAAACCACCGGATGACGCAACGCCTGCCTGTAAACCGGCCAATCCTTTCAGAATTTCAAAGCGCTCTTTGTTCTCCATTGGAATCGCTGCTTGCGCAAGAATGACCATGCCGTCTTTACGATAGCTTGCCCCCTGATCGAGAACGAAACCTCGGATCGCAAACCAGTCCGACAAGCCAACAGCGTTGTACGAGTTCTGCACGCTGGCGTCGTACTTGACCGCATCCGTCGCGGTGCGAATGCTGCGCTCCTGCATCTGCTCACGCGTAATGACGCTGATCGAGGCCGGTGTTTCGCGAAGCGGCGCCTCTGAAAAACCACCAACACTGGCGCTACGCGCCGCGCCATCGGCAGGCGCGGTCGTGACGACGACTTCAGGCAATACGTTTTCGTTTGTGCTCGTTTGTGCAAAGGCAACAGGCATAAAGGCGCCGGCAACAGCCAGTGCAATCAGCTTGTAACAGGAAGGAAATGCAGACATGGTTTGCTCACTCAATCGCGTTTGGGACAAGCACGCGCAGGAATGAACAAAGAGTCTCTGGAGGGAAGGAAATACCTTGAGTGACTTTGCGCTTCCCTACGCTGGCATTATCCAGGTCAGGTTCAAGGGTTTCATCTCACCCGAAGATTGCTCTTCAGGACCCCTAGCGTTGGCCCGCATACTAACAGAAAAAAGTGGCAAATCAAGCGATGTCCGTCACGCCAAAGGGGTTGCCCTGTTGCGTGATGCCGACAATTAGCGGAGAAGCATGCTCAGGAAACAGGCATTGAATTGGCGCAGCATTGCTTGAACTGCGCGTGAACGGCGATGGCGTATTCATAAAGAAAAACGCCATGTACTGTGACTGTACATGGCGTTAACAAGCGGTCGGGAATTAACTGCTCAGTCAACTTTTTTTGTACCTTTTCGAGCGGCGTTAGTCGTTTCGCTTTTGTCGATGCCGCCACTATTCTGATGATCATCGTGGGCGTTGGCTTTTCCCGACGAATCATTGCTGACCGGCGATTTTTCAATGCGGGTAATCCCAGCGTCTACCGAAACCGGAT
>Ga0308164_10001196_pt1 | contig 32082 bp, 26 predicted proteins | sample PhyTR2_FD_201031 | JGI IMG/M metagenome (GOLD analysis project Ga0308164, IMG submission 201031) | Phyllosphere microbial communities from UC Gill Tract Community Farm, Albany, California, United States - DLSLT.R2 | ecosystem: Host-associated > Plants > Phyllosphere > Unclassified | place: USA... | reverse complement strand
GATGATTTCGTAATGACGCATGAATGCTCCTTACGGGTTGTAGCCTGCCGCCAGGGCGGTCAGACAAGGAGTGAATGAACACTGTGTAAGCTTGCGAAGCGAGGCACGTGAATGCCTGCCGCTTGGGCAAGGGGCGCAATTGTAGTGAAGGGGCGATGGGGAAGCAAGGAGATTGGTGATTATTTGAACAATCACCGGTGCAGCGAAGCTCGCGGGTTGCCCGCGAGCTTTTTGACGCAAACTACTTTTTCTTCACAGCCCGCTGGCGCACGGCCTCGAACAGGCACACACCCGTCGCCACCGACACGTTCAAGCTGCTCACACTCCCGGCCATCGGCAATTTCACCAGATAGTCGCAGTGCTCGCGGGTCAGGCGGCGCATGCCTTTGCCTTCGGCGCCCATCACCAGGATGGTGGGGCCGGTCATGTCGTGCTGGTACAGGTCCATTTCCGCTTCGCCAGCGGTACCCACCACCCACAGGCCACGCTGCTGGAGCTTTTCCAGGGTGCGCGCAAGGTTGGTCACGGCCACCAGCGGAATCACTTCCGCCGCGCCGCAGGCCACTTTACGCACCGCTGGTGTGAGGGTGGCGGACTTGTCCTTGGGCACGATCACCGCCAGCGCACCGGCGGCATCGGCGCTGCGCAGGCAGGCGCCGAGGTTGTGCGGGTCGGTCACACCGTCCAGCACCAGCAGCAATGGCGCGCCTTCGGTGCGGTCCAGCAGCTCGTCGAGCATCGCCTCACCCCACACCTGGCTTGGGCTGACATCGGCGACTACGCCCTGATGCACGCCCTCGACCCAGGCATCCAGCTCGCGGCGCTCGGCCTGGCCGACGGCCACGCGATTCTCGCCGGCCAGCTGAATGATGACCTGCACGCGCGGGTCGCTGCGACTTTCCGACAGCCAGATCTGCTTGACCCGCTTGGGGTGGTGACGCAACAACGCTTCCACGGCATGCACGCCGTAGATCTTTTCCAGCTGACTCATGATTTCGCCTTGGGTTTACGCGCGCCCGACGACTTCGAAGGCCCCTTGCGGTGCTTGGCCGGGCCCTTGCTGTCGCCGCTTTTGGCGGCGCTGCCGGCACTGCCTTTAGCCTCCGACAGCAGCGCTTTTTTCATTTCACGGCTCTTGCGCACTTCAGCGTTCTTCGCCGCAGCGTCGGACGCGCGATAAGCATCGCCGCTGTCTGCCTTGGACGAACGGCGCGGTGGCTTGAGGTCCGGCGTCGGGGCCTTCTCGGCCTCGCGCTTGCTCGGGCCACGGCTGCTCGGCGCCTTGTCCTTGGCGTAGGCGGTTTCGGCCGGGTGGGCGTTACCGCCCTTGGCTTTTCCCGACGGTTTCTCTGCCCGCCCTTTGTTCGCAGGGGTTTTGGCAGGTGCGGCATCCAAGCGCCCTTTACGGGTATTGGGTGCATCGAGCGTGGTTTGCGCGATCTCGAAGTCGATCTTGCGCTCGTCGAGGTCGACGCGCATTACCCGCACTTCCACGGTGTCGCCCAGGCGGAAGTTGCGCCCGGTACGTTCGCCGGCCAGCTTATGGTGCACTGGGTCGAAGTGGTAGTAATCGCCCGGCAGCGCAGTGACGTGCACCAGGCCTTCGACGAAGATGTCGGTCAACTCGACGAACAGGCCGAAACCGGTTACGGCGGTGATCACACCCGGGAAGCTTTCGCCTACGCGGTCTTTCATGAACTCGCACTTGAGCCAGTTCACCACATCGCGAGTGGCTTCGTCGGCGCGGCGTTCGCTCATGGAGCACTGCTCGCCCAACTGCTCGAGGCTGTTCTCGTCGTACGGGTAGATACGCGCTTTCGGAATGGTCGGCGCACCGGCGCGGCGAACGTGCGGGGTGTCCATCTTGGAATGGATCACGCTGCGGATCGCGCGGTGGGTGAGCAGGTCCGGGTAGCGGCGGATCGGCGAGGTGAAGTGGGTGTAGGCTTCGTAGTTCAGGCCGAAGTGGCCCTGGTTGTCGGAGCTGTACACGGCCTGGCTCAGGGAGCGCAGCATCACCGTTTGAATCACGTTGAAATCCGGGCGGTCGGCGATCTGCGCCAGCAGCGCGCGGTAATCCTTCGGCGACGGACCGTCCTTGCCCTTGTGCAGGGACAGGCCCAGCTCACCCAGGAAAGAGCGCAGTTTTTCCAGGCGCTCCGGCGGCGGACCGTCGTGCACGCGGTACAGCGCAGGGATTTCATGCTTCTTGAGGAATTCGGCGGTGGCCACGTTGGCGGCCAGCATGCACTCTTCAATCAGCTTGTGAGCGTCGTTGCGCACGGTTGGCTTGATTTCGGCGATTTTGCGCTCGGAACCGAAGATGATGCGGGTTTCCTGCGTCTCGAAGTCGATGGCGCCGCGCTGATGGCGGGCAGCCAGCAGCACTTGGTACAGCGCATACAGCTGCTTGAGGTGCGGCACCACTTCGCCGAACTCGCCGCGCAGGTCCTTGGCTTCCTTGGTACGCGAATGCTCCAGCAGGGTGCTGACCTTGTTGTAGGTCAGGCGCGCATGGGAGTGGATCACGGCCTCGTAGAAGGTGTAGTCGGTCATCTCGCCGGTCTTGGAGATGGTCATCTCGCACACCATGGCCAGCCGGTCGACTTTCGGATTCAGGGAGCACAGGCCGTTGGACAGCTGCTCAGGCAGCATCGGGATCACGCGCTCGGGGAAGTACACCGAGTTGCCGCGCACCTGGGCCTCTTCGTCCAGTGCCGAACCCAGCTTCACATAGCTGGACACGTCGGCGATGGCCACGTAGAGCTTCCAGCCGCCGTTGAACAGGCGCAGCTTGCTCTTGGCTTCGCAATACACGGCATCATCGAAGTCGCGGGCGTCTTCACCGTCGATGGTAACGAAAGGCAGGTGGCGCAGGTCGATGCGCTTTTCCTTGTCCTTGTCTTCCACTTGCGGCTTGAGCTTGGCGGCTTCCTTGAGCACGGCTTCGGGCCATACGTGGGGAATGTCATAGGTGCGCAGGGCAACGTCGATTTCCATGCCCGGGGCCATGTAATTGCCGATGATCTCGACAATGTCGCCCTGTGGCTGGAAGCGCGGGGTTGGCCAGTGGGTGATTTTCACTGCCACGAACTGCCCGACCTTGGCGGCGCCATGGCGGCCCGGGGTGATCAGCACTTCCTGCTGGACCTTGGGGTTGTCCGGCACCACGAAGCCGATACCGCTTTCTTCGAAGTAGCGACCGACCACGGTTTCGTGCGCGCGGGAAACCACTTCGACGATCACGCCTTCACGGCGGCCGCGGCGGTCGAGACCGGAAACGCGAGCCAGGGCGCGGTCACCGTCGAACACCATGCGCATTTGCGCCGGGCTCATGAACAGGTCGTCGCTGCCGTCGTCGGGCACCAGGAAGCCGAAACCGTCCCGGTGGCCGCTGATGCGGCCCAGGATCAGGTCGAGCTTGTCCACCGGCGCGTAAGTGCCACGGCGGGTGTAGATCAGCTGCGCATCGCGCTCCATGGCGCGCAGACGGCGGCGCAGGGCTTCGATCTGATCTTCGGTATGCAAACCGAACTCCTCCACCAGCTCTTCGCGACTGGCGGGCGAGCCGCGGTCGGCGAGGTGCGAGAGGATCAGCTCACGGCTGGGAATAGGGTTTTCATATTTTTCCGCTTCACGAGCGGCCTCGGGATCGAGGGACTGCCAATCGGCCATTAGAGAGAATTCACCTTGTCTATATGCGGGTTAGTTTGGCATAGGCGTATTGAAACGGGAAATTTCAGCTGCTATCAACGCGCGAATAAGCTGCGCCTGGAGAAAAAAACCGAGCTGGAGACCGTTCGGCTAAAAAAATTAATTATTTTCCACAACAGGGGTTTACAGGTAAAAAGGCGCTCCGTATAGTGCGCGCCATCGACGACGTACAACGCAGTCGATGTTGCCCAGGTGGTGAAATTGGTAGACACGCCAGCTTCAGGTGCTGGTGACCTTACGGTCGTGGAAGTTCGAGTCTTCTCCTGGGCACCAATTTCGAGATGCAGATTAGCTTAATCTGCGAAGCTCCACAAAAACCCGCGAAAGCGGGTTTTTGCGTTTCTGGACAAGGGATTGGCGCATTGTAAAAATATTTTGCCGGGGGCTTTACAGAGTATCGAGCCCTCCGTATAGTGCGCCCCACGACGACGCATAGCGTAGTCGTGATGCCCAGGTGGTGAAATTGGTAGACACGCCAGCTTCAGGTGCTGGTGACCTTACGGTCGTGGAAGTTCGAGTCTTCTCCTGGGCACCAAATTCAAGCTGAACCCGCGAAAGCGGGTTTTTGCGTTTCTGGGGTATGGGAAATCTTTGGTTGCCGACTAGCCTCCTCGGCGCGTCGATCATCGCCAAGCTCGCAGGCTGGCGCCAGCTCCTACCCCGACCGTGTTAACAACGCCAATTGGGGGTGAAATGCGATCCGCGTAGGAGCTGGCGCCAGCCTGCGAGCTTGGCGACCAAATAGACACCACCCAACCCACCGCGCCAGCCCCCCCAAAAAAATCAAGCGCGAAACTGACCAATGCTGGCCTTGAGCTGCCCCGCCAGCTTGTCCAGCTCGACACTGCTGGCCGTGGTCTGTTGCACCAGCTGCGCCGCCCTCTCGGCCTGCAGGTGAATGGTTTCTACCCGACCCTTCACCGCCTGCGCACCCTGCGCCTGATGCGCGGCGGCTTTCGTCGCCAAGCCGATTGCCGCGTGCACCTGCTGCACTGAAGACTGCACGCTCTGCTGCAAGCGTGCGCTGCCCTGCAATACCCGCAAGCCTTCATCCGCTTGGCGCCCTGCCTGACCAATCGCCGCCACCGCTTCTTTCGCGCCCGCCTGCAGAGCACCGATGTGCGACTGGATATCACCTGTGGATTGCTGAGTCTTGCTGGCCAGCGCCCGCACCTCGTCGGCGACTACGGCGAAACCGCGCCCGCTTTCCCCCGCACGCGCCGCCTCGATGGCCGCGTTCAGGGCCAGCAGGTTGGTCTGCTCGGCAATCCCGTGAATGACCGTAAGCACCACTTCAATCTGTTGGCTCTGCTGGGCAAGGCGCTCGATCACCTGGGAGCCGGTCTGTACCTGGCCGACCAGCGCCTCGATCAAGCCACCCACCTGCTCGGAGGCACGGGTGTTCTCATCGGTCGCCTGGCGAATCTCCACCACCTGGGCCAGCGCCGCCTGCATGGCTTGGCTCTCGGCCTGGGCCTCATCGGCCATCTTCGACAGTGCCTGCAGGCTGGCGGCCACCTCATCGCGCTGCAACTCGGCTGCGGCGTTGGCGCCGGCGTTGCGCTGGGTCAGCGCGCCGATTTCCGCGCCAGTCCGCTGGGCCACGTCGCCCGCCTCGCGGACGATAGGCTGCAACTTGTCGACGAAACGGTTCACCGCCGCCGCCATGTCACCGATTTCGTCATGGCTGTCCAACTGTACGCGCTTGGTCAGATCACCCTCGCCCGCCGCCAGATCGTTCAGCGCGCGAATCAGCAGGTGCAGCTTGCTGACCACACGGCGCCCCAGCACCACCGCCAGCACCAGCAGTACGCCCAAGCCGACCACCGCCAGGCCCAGGCCGATGCGCCAGCGCAGGTCTGCCGCGGCGCCCTGGACGGCGCTGGTGGTATTGGCCTGCATGGCCGCTGCAGCCTCCTGGGCGCTTTGCAGGCGACCCTGCAGGGCCTTGGAGCTGTCTGCCGCGGCCGCTACCAGGCTATCGCCTACCAGTTGGTCACCACTGGCGATCAAGGCGGCGAAGCGCTTGTCGAGCGCCTTGAGCTCGACGTCGATGGCCGCCGTGGACACGCCCATGCGGACCTTGCCGATTTCCACGCCGTTGGGGCTGATCGAGGATTCGACGTAATACACCGCCGGATCGCTCTTGGCCGCATCCAATGCCTTGTCCAGCGCGCGCTCGCCAGCGCCCTTCTCCACCAACGCCTGGTTGATCGGGTTGTCGCGGTTGAGGTAACGGGTCAGGTGCTCGCCGGTGGCGTCGTCATACACCACGAACAGCACGTTGGGATTTCGCTGCGCCCGCCGCGCGGACTCGGAAAGCGCCGGCACATCGTTATCCCACATGGCCCGTGGCGCTACCGAGGCAAGCAATTGCGCCATATCGTTGGCGGAATCATGCAGGTCCTTTTCCAGGGTCGCGCGCAATTGCTTCTGTTCATCCTGCAACCGCGCCGACAAACCCGCCGTGAGTTTCTGCCGGGTATTGCTCGACAACGCATCCAGACTCGACCGCACATCGCCACTGGCGCTCTGCAGCTCACCGGCCAGGCGCTGGCTGTCCGCGCCCATGCGCACGCCTAGATCGGCCTCCAGCGCAGTTACCGTGCTCCGGGTCAGGGCGACCGCTACCAATACCTGCACCAAAAGGGCGATCCCCAGGGCAATGAATACCGGCCGTAACAAACGACTCTGTAATAACGCAAAAATGGCAGACACCGTGACCACCCCATTTCTCTGGCGCCATTAAAATGATGGCACCACTCATGGCAATAGTCTCAGCAAAACCTGTGCCGTGCACCAGGCAGAAACGACAAAGGGCCCCAGAAGGGCCCTTTGTGGTGAAACCGGTTACCAATCAGGCAAACGGGTGACGCAGGACGATCGTCTCGACGCGGTCAGGACCGGTGGAGATGATGTCGATCGGCGCGCCGACCAGCTCTTCGAGGCGCTTGATGTAAGCGCGAGCGGCTTGCGGCAGCTCTTCGAGGGTCTTGGCGCCGAAGGTGGACTCGCTCCAGCCCGGCATCTGCTCGTACACCGGCTCCAGGCCGATGTAGCTGTCGGCGTCGGTTGGCGCTTCGATCACGGCACCGTCTGCGTTCTTGTAGCCCACGCAGATGTTGATGGTTTCCAGGCCGTCCAGCACGTCCAGCTTGGTCAGGCAGATGCCCGAGATGCTGTTGACGTCGATGGCGCGGCGCAGGATGACGGCATCGAACCAGCCGCAACGGCGAGCGCGGCCGGTAGTGGCGCCGAACTCGTGGCCCTTCTTGGCCAGGTGGGCGCCGACGTCGTCGAACAGCTCAGTCGGGAACGGGCCCGAACCGACGCGAGTGGTGTAGGCCTTGGTGATGCCCAGGATGTAGTCCAGGTACATCGGACCGAAGCCCGAACCGGTGGCGATGCCGCCCGCGGTGGTGTTGGAGCTGGTGACGTACGGGTAGGTACCGTGGTCGATGTCCAGCAGCGAGCCCTGGGCGCCTTCGAACATGATGTCCTTGCCGGCGCGGCGCAGCTCGTGCAGCTCGGCGGTCACGTCGAGCATCAGCGGCTTGAGCATCTCGGCGTATTCCATGCACTCGTCGAGAGTCTTCTGGAAATCGATGGCCGGCTCTTTGTAGTAATTGACCAGCACGAAGTTGTGGTAGTCCAGCAGCTCGCCCAGCTTGGAGGCGAAACGCTCGCGGTGGAACAGGTCACCGATGCGCAGGCCGCGGCGTGCGACCTTGTCTTCGTACGCCGGGCCGATGCCGCGACCGGTGGTGCCGATCTTCAGCTCGCCACGGGCCTTTTCACGGGCCTGGTCCAGCGCGACGTGGTACGACAGGATCAGCGGGCAGGACGGGCTGATGCGCAGGCGCTCGCGCACCGGTACGCCCTTCTCTTCCAGCTTGATGATTTCACGCAGCAGGGCGTCGGGGGCCACAACCACGCCGTTGCCGATCAGGCACTCGACGCCTTCGCGCAGTACGCCCGATGGAATCAGGTGCAATACGGTTTTCTCACCGTTGATCACCAAGGTGTGACCGGCGTTGTGGCCGCCCTGATAGCGCACTACCGCGGCAGCATGTTCGGTCAGCAGATCAACGATCTTGCCTTTGCCCTCATCACCCCACTGGGTGCCCAGGACTACGACATTCTTACCCATAACACTTGTCCTCATTCGCGCAAACTTGGTGCCGGCTGCGGCCGGCAGGAACACTCAAGAAGCCAGCGGCAGTACTTGCCACAGCCCGTTCTGCTGAATCAATTGCCGGTCGCAGTCCGCCTCCAGGGCGGCACTCGCCGGTTGCCCAGGCAAGGCCTGAACCACCCGCTGACCTTCGCCGCGCAACTGGCACACCAACTGCCAGAGCCCGGCATCCGTGCTGTCTGGCATCCAGATGCCGCCAGCCGGAAGCTCGATCTCGTTGGCGCCCAATGTCACCAGGCTTTTGAGATCGGTTGAAAAACCGGTGGCCGGGCGCGCACGCCCGAAATCCGCACCGATGTCGTCGTAACGGCCGCCCTGGGCGATCGACACGCCAACGCCGGGCACGAACGCCGCGAACACCACGCCGGTGTGGTAGTGGTAACCGCGCAGCTCGCCGAGGTCGAAATACAACGGCAGCTGTGGGAAACGCGCCGCCAGACGGTCGGCGATTTCCAGCAGATCCTTCAGCGCGGCCACGACCGGCGCCGGCGCATCGGCCAGCACTTCGCGGGCCCGCTCCAATACTTCCTGGCCGCCGCACAGGCCCACCAGGGCCTGGAGCATGCGCGCCAGGTCGGCAGGCAGGCCGACAGTCAACGCGGTGACCTCGTCGATGGCCTTGCGCTGCAGGGCGTCGAACAGCAGCTGCTCGACTTCGCCGGTCAGCCCGGCGGCACGGGCCAGGCCGCGGTAGATACCGACGTGACCGAGATCCATGTGCACATCCGGCACTTGCCATAGGTCAAGCATAGCCAGCATCAGGCTGATCACTTCGACATCGCTGCTCGGGCTGGCATCGCCGTACAGCTCGGCGCCCAACTGGATCGGGCTGCGCGAGTTGGACAACGCCCGCGGCTTGGCGTGCAGCACGCTACCGGCGTAGCACAGGCGGCTTGGACCCTCGCGCCGCATGGTGTGGGCGTCGATGCGCGCCACCTGGGGAGTGATGTCGGCGCGGAAACCCATCTGCCGGCCCGATTGCGGGTCGATCACCTTGAAGGTACGCAGGTCAAGATCCTGGCCCGCGCCGGTCAGCAGCGATTCCAGGTATTCGATATGCGGTGTGACGACGAACTCGTAGCCCCAGCTCTGGAACAGATCCAACACCTTGCGGCGCGCCACTTCAATGCGCGCTGCCTCCGGCGGCAGTACTTCTTCGATGCCATCTGGCAGCAGCCAGCGGTCTACCGTTGCCATTACGCCAATCCCCTTTGATCCGGGCGGCCCGCCCTGAGCCGAGCCTTGAGTGAAGCAGATACCGGCGCAAGTGCGCGGCGGTCGGTAACAGACCGTTACAAGCCCAGTGGGCCGATATCCTCGAAATCTTTACCGATGTACGGCCGCAATGGGCCAATCGATATCGCAGACGCAAAAAAGCCGGGAATTTCCCGGCTGCCGCATCATACACACGTTTTGCTCAAGGATCACCCCGCCGAACGGATAAGCCGCCCGGCGGAGCCCTCGAATGTGCCGATAGCGGACCTTTACTTGGGTTTCTTCATGTACTGGAAGAAATCGCTGCTTGGGTCCAGCACCAGCACGTCGCCTTTGCTCGAGAAGCTGTCGCGGTAGGCGCGCAGGCTACGGTAGAAGGCGTAGAACTCGCTGTCCTGGGAGTAGGCCTTGGCGTAGATGGCCGCTGCTTGAGCGTCACCATCACCGCGGGCCTCTTCCGATTCCCGATAGGCTTCAGCCAGCAACACGCGGCGTTGGCGATCGGCGTCGGCACGGATGCCTTCGGCCAGCTCGTTACCCTTGGCGCGGTGCTCGCGGGCTTCACGCTCGCGTTCGGTGCTCATGCGCTCGAACACGCTCTTGTTGACCTCTTTGGGCAGGTCGATGGACTTGACGCGGACGTCCACCACTTCGATGCCCAGCTCCTTGTCGGCCATGCGGTTGAGCGAAGCGGTCATGTCGGCCATCAGCGCATCGCGCTCGCCCGACACCACTTCATGCAGGGTGCGCTTGCCGAACTGGTCGCGCAGGCCCGATTCCAGACGACGCGCCAAGCGCTCGTCGGCAATCTGCTTGAGGCCCGAGGTCGCGGTGTAGAAGCGCTCGGCGTCCTTCACCCGCCATTTGGCGTAGGCATCGACCATCACCGCTTTCTTCTCCAGGGTCAGGAACCGCTGGGTCGGGGCGTCGAGGGTCATCAGCCGGGCGTCGAACTTGCGTACCTGGTTGATGTACGGGATTTTCATGTGCAGGCCAGGGGCGACGTCGGTCTGCACCACGCGGCCGAATTGCAGCAGCACGGCGCGTTCGGTCTGGGCGACCACGTACACGCTGTTCCATACGGCGACCGCCAGCACTACGCCTACGATCAGGACGATCACGGATTTATTGCTCATCAGCGACTCTCCCTGGAACGCAGTTCACGTTGCTGTTGCTGCAGGTCGGAGGCGGCACGTGCACCTGCCGTATCGACCGGTGCCGCAGGCGTGCTCGACGACGTCGAGTTGTTGCCGCGGCCGCTACCCTGGACCATCTTGTCGAGCGGCAGGTAGAGCAGGTTATTGCCCTTGTCGCCGCTGACCAGCACCTTGCTGGTGTTGCTGTAGACGTCCTGCATGGTTTCCAGGTAGAGGCGCTCGCGCGTCACTTCCGGAGCCTTGCGGTATTCGGTCAGCAGCTTGCTGAAACGGTCGGCCTCACCCTTGGCCCGCGATACCACTTCGTCGCGGTAGCCGTTGGCGTCTTCGATGATGCGCTGCGCCTGACCACGGGCTTCCGGCACCACGCCATTAGCGTAGGTCTCGGCCTGGTTGCGCGAACGCTGCTCGTCTTCACGGGCACGGATCACGTCGTCGAAGGCTTCCTGTACTTCACGCGGCGCGGCCGCACTCTGCACGTTGACCTGGGTCACGTTGATACCGGTCTGGTAAGTGTCGAGGAAGCGCTGCAGGCGATCCTTGATCTCGCCGGCCATCTGCTCGCGGCCTTCGGTCAGCACCTGGTCCATGGCGGTGGAACCCACCACATGGCGCAAGGCGCTGTCGGTCGCGTGCTGCAGGCTGACTTCAGGCTGATCGACGTTGAGGACGAAGTCCTTCAAGTTGGTGATCTTGTATTGCACGGTCAGCGGTACTTCGACGATGTTCTCGTCTTCGGTCAGCATCTGGCCCTGCTTGGAATAGGCCCGCTCACGCGTGACGTTTTCCATGTACTTCTTGTCGAACGGCGGGAAATAGATATTCAGGCCCGCACCCACGGTCTCGTAGTACTTGCCGAAGCGCAGCACGACGGCCTGCTCCTGCTCATCCACCACGTATACCGCGCTGTACAGCCAGATAGCCACCAGCACAGCCAGGCCGATGCCCAGCAAGCCGAAGCCGCCGCCCTTGGACGAAGACGGACCACCGCCATCGCCACTGCGTTTCTTACCACCACCGAACAAACCGTTCAGGCTTTCCTGTAGCTTGCGGAAGGCTTCGTCCAGATCCGGTGGCCCCTTGCGGTCGCCTCCACGGCGTTTGCCACCCCAGGGATCCTGATTATTCGAATTGCCACCACCCGGCTCATTCCAAGCCATAGCGCTCTCCATCTGATAAAGCAAAGACGCACCCGCGGCGCGCCGACCAATGCTACAGAATGCCTGCTGCCTCGGCATAACCAGATGCCAAAGCATTTATTGCAAAGTGTGTTGCTCGATGAATTCCATCGGCTCCAGACCTTCCCTGCTGACCAGCCGATTGAACTCCACACGCGGCAGGCGTACCGCCAACAGGCAGGTACCTTCCTCGTCATGGCTTTCGCTTTGCACGGCGTTGGCGTTGAAGAACTGCGCACGCAACCGGGCAAAACGCTGCTCAAGGCGCAAGGTGCCGATGAACAGATCATCTTCGAGCAACTCGGCCACGGCCTGCTTCAACAAGTCCAGGCCGCGCCCGTCACGGGCCGACACCCACACCCGCTGCGGCTTGCCATCGGCGCCGCGCTGGATCTGCGGCTCCACGCCCTCGAGCAGGTCGAGTTTGTTATAGACCTCCAGGATCGGCAAGCCTTGTGCACCAATTTCGGTCAGCACGGCCATCACCTGTTCGATCTGCTGGTCGCGCTCCGGCTCGTGGGAATCGATCACGTGCAGCAGCAGGTCGCTGTTGTTGGACTCTTCGAGCGTAGCCCGGAAAGCCTCGACCAGCTTGTGCGGCAAATGGCGAATGAAGCCCACGGTGTCGGCCAGCACGATCGGCCCGACGTCGGCCAGCTCGAGCCGGCGCAAGGTCGGGTCGAGGGTGGCGAACAACTGGTCGGCGGCGTACACGTCCGAGGAGGTCACGGCATTGAACAGGGTGCTTTTGCCGGCGTTGGTGTAGCCCACCAGCGAGACCGAGGGAATATCCGCGCGCTTGCGGCCACGGCGGGCCTGCTCGCGCTGGCTGCGGACCTTTTCCAGGCGCTGCTTGATCTGCCGCAGGCGGACCCGCAACAGGCGCCGGTCGGTTTCCAGCTGGGTTTCACCCGGGCCACGCAGGCCGATACCACCGCCCTGGCGCTCAAGGTGCGTCCAGCCACGTACCAGGCGCGTGCTCATGTGCTCGAGCTGGGCCAGTTCGACCTGCAGCTTGCCTTCATGGGTACGGGCGCGTTGCGCGAAGATATCGAGAATCAGACCGGTACGGTCAAGCACGCGACACTCGAAAACACGTTCGAGGTTACGTTCCTGACTGGGTGTGAGGGTGTGGTTGAAGATCACCAGGTCGGCATGCAGCGCCTTGACCTGGTCCCGCAACTCTTCGACCTTGCCACTGCCTATCAGATACTTGGCAGTGGGCTGATGCCGCGACACGCTCACGAACGCGACGGTGTCGGCACCTGCCGAGACAGCCAGTTCCTGAAACTCCTGCGGATCTTCACGCGCCTCAGGGTCTTGACCATCCAAGTGAACGAGAATGGCCCGTTCACCACCGCCGTGGCGCTCAAAGAACAATGCAGACTCCTATCAGGCGTTACCTGGCTCGCTGCCGTGATCTGCACCGTCTTCGCTAGCGCTAGGCAGGCGAATCGGGCGAACCGGAACAACGGTGGAGATAGCGTGCTTGTACACCATCTGGCTGACGGTGTTCTTCAGCAGGATGACGAACTGGTCGAACGATTCGATCGTGCCTTGCAGCTTGATGCCGTTGACGAGATAGATCGAAACCCCCACTTTTTCTTTACGCAAGGTGTTCAAGTAAGGGTCTTGTAGCGAATGCCCTTTTGACATGTGCCGCACTCCTTTAAGGATCAATAGAAAAGATTCGAAAAATTCGAAAAATGATGGCTTTAGCCGCCACACCCCCAAGGATAGACGGCAATTGCGAGGACTCAGCTCAATATGGAGACCGAACCCAGGTATTTCAAGGTGCGCGGCAGATTGTCGCATGCCAGGCTGTCCAGCCAATGTAAGCCAGCCCAACTGCGCAACCAGGTAAATTGCCGTTTCGCCAATTGGCGAGTGGCAATAATGCCCCGCTCCTGCATTTCTACCGCAGTCAGCTTGCCATCGAGATGATCCCAGACTTGCCGATATCCCACTGCCCGTATCGACGGCAGACTTGCATGCAAGTCGCCACGTGCGTGCAGCGCTTTGACCTCGTCAACGAACCCCTGTTCCAGCATCTGCCGAAATCTTAGGGCGATTCGGTCATGCAGCACCTGGCGATCCGCCGGAGCGATCGCCAGATTAGCGACAGTATAGGGCAATTGACCGCCACCAGAAGCGCCTGCGTCGGTACTTTGCGCGATTTGTCGCTCACGGAGCGCGGTCATGCTCACGCCACCCACCTGAAAAACCTCCAGGGCGCGGATCAGACGCTGCGGATCGTTGGGGTGAATACGCGCCGCCGACACCGGGTCGACTTGCGCCAGGCGGTCGTGCAGGGCCTGCCAGCCGTCGCGGGCGGCCTCGGCTTCGAGGGCCTCGCGCACGGCGGGGTCGGCGGGCGGCATATCGGCCAGGCCTTCGAGCAATGCCTTGAAATACAACATGGTGCCGCCCACCAGCAGCGGAATATTGCCCCGCGCAGTGATCTCGGCCATAGCTTGCAGGGCATCGCGGCGAAAATCAGCGGCGCTGTAGCTCTCGGCCGGGTCGAGGATGTCGATCAGCCGGTGCGGGTGCTGGGCCAGGATGGCCTTGGACGGCTTGGCCGTGCCGATGTCCATGTCGCGGTACACCAGCGCCGAATCGACGCTGATCAGCTCGCAGGGCAGCACCTTGGTCAGCTCGATGGCCAGGTCGGTCTTGCCAGCGGCGGTCGGCCCCATCAGGAAGATGGCCGGAGGAAGGGCAGCCATCTCAGCGCCCCCGCAGGAAGAGTTTGTCGAGGTCGTCGAGGCCCATCTGCGTCCAGGTCGGCCGCCCGTGGTTGCATTGGCCGCTGCGCTCGGTGATTTCCATGTCGCGCAGCAGGCCGTTCATTTCCGGGATCGCCAGGCGGCGGTTGGCGCGAATGGCGCCGTGGCAGGCCATGGTGCCGAGCAGTTCGTTGAGGTGCGCCTGGATGCGGTCGCTGGTGCCGTACTCCATCAGGTCGGCGAGCACGTCCTGTACCAGGCGGTTAGCCTCGGCCTGCTTCAGCAGGGCCGGAATCTGGCGGATGGCCAGAGTTTCCGGGCCCAGGCGCTGCAGCTCGAACCCCAGGCGCTGGAACCAGCTGGCGTGTTCTTCTGCGCAATCGGCCTCGCGCTGGCTCAGGGCCAGGGACTCGGGCACCAGCAACGGCTGGCCGCTCAGGCCTTCGCTGGCCATGGCCACCTTGAGACGCTCGTACATGATGCGTTCATGGGCGGCGTGCATGTCTACCAGTACCAGGCCCTGGGCGTTCTCGGCAAGGATGTAGATACCCTTGAGCTGCGCCAGGGCGTAGCCCAGCGGCGGGATGTCACCGTCGCTGGCGGGCAAGGCCGGGGCTTCGGCGCCTGGCAGCGGCGCGAAGAACTCGCGGTAGGCGGCCTGGGCCTCGGCCACCGGCACGCCGGCACCCTGCTGCTGGGGCACGTATTGGTTGCCGCCGTAGCGCGAGCCGCCTGAGCCGGCCCCACCGTAATTACCCTGCAGGCCGGCGCCATAGGTGGGCGCGGCAGCTGGCTGTTCCAGCAGGTTGGCGGCCAGGCGCATTTCACCCTGGGGGCCGAATTCGCCGGCCAGCTGGCCGCTCGCTCGCGGAATCTCGGCCGTCGCGGGCGCACTCGGCAACTGGTCTTCCGGGCGCACGTCGGCCAAGGCGCGGTGCAGGGTGCCATAGAGGAAGTCGTGCACGCTGCGGCTGTCGCGAAACCGCACTTCGTGCTTGGTGGGGTGCACGTTGACGTCGACGGTTACCGGGTCCACTTCCAGGAACAGCACGAAGGTCGGGTGGCGGCCGTTGAACAGTACGTCACGGTAGGCCTGGCGCACGGCGTGGGCCACCAGCTTGTCGCGCACGGCGCGGCCATTGACGAAGAAGTACTGCAGGTCGGCCTGGCTGCGGGAGAAGGTCGGCAACCCGACCCAGCCCCAGAGGTGCAGGCCGTTGCGCTCGATCTCGATCGGCAGCGCCTGCTCCAGGAACGCCGGGCCGAACACGGCGGCCACACGGCGGGCGCGGGCGTTGTCGTCGGCGGCCTCGTGCAGGCTGAGGATGGTCTTGCCGTTGTGGCGCAGGTGAAATCCCACATCGAAACGGGCCAGGGCCAGGCGCTTGATGACCTCCTGCAGGTGGTCGAATTCGGTTTTTTCGGTCTTGAGAAACTTGCGCCGCGCCGGGGTATTGAAGAACAGGTCGCGCACTTCCACCGAGGTACCCACCGGGTGCGCCGCGGGCTGTACCCGCGGAGCCATGTCGCGGCCTTCGGTTTCCACCTGCCAGGCCTGCTCGGCGTCGCGGGTGCGGGACGTGAGGGTCAGGCGCGCTACGGAGCTGATCGAGGCCAGGGCTTCACCGCGGAAACCCAGGCTCATGACCCGCTCGAGGTCTTCGAGGTCGCGGATCTTGCTGGTAGCGTGGCGGGCCAGGGCCAGGGGCAAGTCGTCGCTGGAGATGCCGCTGCCATCGTCGCGCACGCGCAACAGCTTGACGCCACCCTGCTCGACATCCACGTCGATACGCCGGGCGCCGGAGTCCAGGCTGTTTTCCAGCAGCTCCTTGATCACCGAGGCCGGGCGCTCGACCACCTCGCCAGCGGCGATCTGGTTGGCCAGCCGCGGGCTGAGCAGTTCGATGCGAGCGTGGTCGGTCATTGTTGCGACGCCAAGGTGGCGCCCGGGATGGTCAGGGTCTGGCCGATTTTCAATTCGTCACTCTTCAGGTCATTGGCCGCGCGCAGGCTGCCCATGGGCACCTCATAGCGGGCGGCGAGCATCGACAGGCTTTCGCCGGAGCGCACCACGTGCTCGCTGGCGCCGCGGGCGGCGAGCTTGCCGCTGTCACGCAGCCAGGCGATATAGGTGCCCGGTGGCGGGTTCTGCTGGAAGAACTGCTGCACGCCCGCGCGAATCGAGCGCGCCAGGGCCTGCTGGTGCTGCGCCGATTGCAGCTTGTTGGCTTCGTTGGCGTTGGAGATGAAGCCGGTTTCGACCAGGATCGACGGGATGTCTGGCGACTTCAGCACCATGAAGCCGGCCTGCTCGACCCGCGCCTTGTGCAGGGGCGTGACCCGGCCAACGCTGCTGAGCACTTTTTGCCCAACGTTGAGGCTGGAGCTCAGCGAGGCGGTCATGGACAAATCCAGCAGCACACCAGCGAGCATGCGGTCTTTATCGTCGAGGCTGACGTTGCCGGCGCCGCCGATCAGGTCGGAGCGGTTTTCGCTGTCGGCCAGCCAGCGGGCGGTCTCGGAAGTGGCGCCACGGTCCGACAGGGCGAACACCGAGGCACCAAAGGCCGCCGAGGAAGGCGCGGCGTCGGCATGGATGGAAATGAACAGGTCGGCGCCCTTCTTGCGGGCGATCTCGGTGCGGCCGCGCAAGGGAATGAAGTAGTCGCCGGTGCGCGTCAGTTCAGCGCGGAAGCCCTTGTCCTGGTTGATCTGGCGTTGCAGTTCGCGGGCGATGGCCAGCACCACGTCTTTCTCGTGCTGGCCGCGGGAGCCGGAGGCGCCCGGGTCTTCGCCACCGTGGCCGGCATCGATGACCACGACGATGTCACGCTTGCCGTTGGGTACGGGCTCCAACTTGATGTTCGGCTGCGCGGGCGAAACCGGCACTGCCGGGGTGGTCGCGACCGGAGGCGATGGCGGCGGTGGTTCGGCATCCTGGGGCGAGTCGAACAGGTCGACCACCAGGCGGTTGCCGTATTGCTGGTTCGGCGGCAGCACGAAGCTCTTCGGGGTCACGGCCTTTTTCAGGTCGATGACCACGCGCAGGTCCGTGGGCGTGCGTTGCGCCGAGCGCATGGAGGTGATCGGCGTATTGGCGGTCGGGATATTGAGATTGCCGGCCAGGGTCGCGCCGTTGATGTCGATCACCAACCGGTCGGGGGCCGCGAGGGTGAAGACGCTGTGCTCCACCGGGCCGGAGAGGTCGAACACCAGCCGTGTGTTGTCCGGGGCACGCCACAGCCGCACGCTCTTGACCTGCGAAGCGGCCAATGCATTCACAGCCACCGCCGCCAGCAACAATCCTACGGCCGCGACCCACGCGCGCATGCGCATACCTAACCCCATCTTGTTTATAGAATTTATTGTGCCAGAACGGCACACCACGCGGTGCCACGTTCGGTCTGCGGCACTAATTGCAACGAGCGTCCTGCCGTTGCCGCGCTTATGGTAATGGTCAGGTCGGGCTTTGGCAAAAAGCCTGCACCCTTCTGGGGCCACTCGATGAGGCACAGGGCACCGCCGTCGAAATAATCGCGGATGCCGAGGAATTCCAGCTCTTCGGGGTCGACAAGTCGGTACAGGTCGAAGTGAAAAGCCCTGAGGGTGCCTATTTCATAGGGTTCGACCAAGGTAAAAGTCGGACTTTTCACCGCCCCCGAGTGGCCGAGGCCACGGATGATGCCGCGCGACAAGGTGGTTTTCCCCGCCCCCAGGTTCCCTTCGAGAAAGATCGTCCCTAAGCCCTGGGTCACACTGGCAATACGCCGGCCAAAGGCCTCCATGGCTTCTTCGCCTTCCAGATAGAGCGTTACTTCAGACACGGTGCGTGCTCCTCGAGCAACTGACGAATGGCAGGAATCAGGTCGCTGGCCGCCAGCCCACGGCCATGCTGGCCTTGTTGCTCGCCGGCGCGGGCATGCAGCCAGACCGCCAGGCAAGCGGCATCGAAGGGCTCCATTTTCTGTGCCAGCAAGGCGGCGACCAGGCCGGTGAGTACGTCGCCCAAGCCGGCAGTCGCCATGGCCGGATGGCCATGATCGCAGCGCGCCAGGCGCCCATCGGGGGCGGCGACCAGGCTGCCGCTGCCTTTGAGCACACAGATGGTTGCATATTTTTTGGCCAAGGCCTGGGCCGCCGCAGGGCGAGCGGCCTGGATTTGCTTGGTCGAAACACCCAGCAGCCGCGCAGCCTCACCGGGATGCGGGGTGATCACCGCCCCGGCCGGTAAGGCCACGGCGCCGGTCGCCAGGCGGTTGAGCGCATCGGCGTCCCATACCTGCGGCTTGTCGCTGCAAGCCGCCATGCTCAGCAGGCTGTGCCCCCAGCTGCTTTCGCCCAAGCCCGGGCCGACCGCCAGCACGCTGGCCTGGTCGACCATCTTCAGCAGTTGGTTGGCCGAGCTGACGCCCGCCGTCATCACCTCAGGCAAGCGCACCAGCGCCGCCGCCACGTGCTCCGGACGGGTGGCCAGCGAGACCATGCCGGCCCCCGAGCGCAGCGCGCACTCGGCACTGAGCAGGGCTGCGCCGCCAGTGCCGTGGTCGCCACCGATCACCAGCACCCGGCCGAACTGGCCCTTGTGGGCGTCGGCCGCGCGCGGCGCTGGCAACGGCAGGTTGCCGGGCGCCAGCAGCTGCGCGGCGGTGGTCGGCGCCTGCAGTACGTCGGGCAGTGAGGGGTCGATGGGCAGCATGCTTTAACCTTCGGCGGCAATGTCTGGCAGAATTATACGCACCTCAGCTCCGGTTTCCTCTTTCGCATGTCTAGCAGCGCCGCCGATTTACCCGCCCTGGCCGATTCCATCAAGGAATGGGGCCGCGAACTGGGCTTCCAGCAGGTCGGCATCGCCGGGCTGGACCTTGGCGAGCACGAACATCACCTGCAGCGCTGGCTGGAGGCCGGCTACCACGGCGAAATGGAGTACATGGGCGCCCACGGCAGCAAGCGCTCACACCCCGAGCAACTGGTGCCTGGCACCTTGAGGGTGGTGTCGCTGCGCATGGACTACCTGCCTGGCGACACGCGCATGGCCCAGCAGCTGGCCCAGCCGGAAAAGGCCTATGTGTCGCGCTATGCCCTGGGCCGCGATTACCACAAGCTGATTCGCAAGCGCGTGCAGCAGCTGGCCGAGCGCATCCAGGGAGCCATCGGGGCATTCGGCTTCCGCGCCTTTGTCGACAGTGCGCCGGTGCTCGAAAAGGCCATTGCCGAACAGGCTGGCCTGGGCTGGATCGGCAAGAATACCCTGGTGCTGAACCGCAAGGCCGGCAGCTATTTCTTTCTCGCCGAGCTGTTCGTCGACATGCCGTTGCCGGTCGATGAGCCCCACGCCAGCGAGCACTGCGGGCGCTGCACGGCCTGCCTGGACATTTGCCCGACGGCGGCCTTCGTCGGCCCCTATGTGCTGGACGCGCGGCGCTGCATTTCCTACCTGACCATCGAGCTGAAAAGCGCGATTCCGGTGGAATTGCGACCGTTGATCGGCAATCGGGTATTTGGTTGCGATGACTGCCAGATGGTCTGCCCGTGGAACCGCTTTGCCCGGCCCAGCGACGAAACCGACTTCACCCCGCGGCACAACCTCGACAACGCCGGGCTGGCGGAGCTGTTCCTGTGGGACGAGGCGCATTTCCTCAGCAGTACCGAAGGCTCGCCGTTGCGGCGGGCCGGGTACGAGCGCTGGCTGCGCAACCTTGCGGTCGGGCTGGGCAACGCGCCCAGCACCATCCCCGTGCTCGAGGCCCTGGAGGCCCGGCGCAACTACCCTTCCGAGCTGGTGCGCGAGCACGTGGAGTGGGCCCTGGCCCAGCACGCCGCCCGCGCCTGAGCCTAAGATCAAGAGCTCGCAGCCAGAACACCACTGAGCTCACTGCACGCCTTAAAACTTGATGAAATGCTTGCGGTAGTGCTGCAGCTCGGCGATCGACTCGCGAATGTCGTCCAGCGCCAGGTGGGTGCTGCCCTTCTTGAAGCTGTCCTTGACCTCCGGCGCCCAGCGCGCGGCCAGCTCCTTGAGGGTGGAGACGTCGAGGTTGCGGTAGTGGAAGTAATTTTCCAGGCTGCGCATGTGGCGGTAAAGGAAACGGCGATCCTGGCAGATGCTGTTGCCGCAGATCGGCGACTTGCCCTTCGGTACCCACTGCTCGAGGAAGGCGATGGTTTGCGCCTCGGCCTCGGCCATGCTGATGGCGCTCTCGCGCACGCGCTGGGTCAGGCCCGAGCCGCCGTGCTGGCGGGTGTTCCACTCGTCCATGCCGGCGAGAATCTCGTCGCTCTGGTGAATGGCAATCACCGGGCCTTCGGCCAGGGTGTTCAGCTCACTGTCGGTGACGATGGTGGCCATTTCGATGATGACGTCGTGGTCCGGGTCCAGCCCGGTCATTTCCAGGTCGATCCAGATGAGGTTCTGCGGGTTTTGCATGGGGGGACTCCTCGGCGTAGCTGCGCAGTTTAGCCTAGCCGGGCGTGCTAAACTCGCCGCCGTTGCAATCCCGAGCGCAATTTTGTGCCAGCGCACATCAGCGCCGCGTACGTGCCCGGCACTCGCTCCATCACACCCGCGTCATCATTACGGAAGTCCCATGGCCAAACGCCAGCTCAACCGCCGCCAAAACTGGCGCATCGAAAAAATCCAGGGCGAACGCGCCGCGCGTGCGGCCAAGCGCGAGTCCCAAAGCCTGGAAGCGCTGGAAGGCGGCGACCTGGGCCCCGAGCAACACGGCCTGGTGATCGCCCACTTCGGCGTACAGGTCGAGGTGGAAGCCCGCGATGGCGAGCATGCGGGCCAGGTGTTCCGCTGCTACCTGCGGGCCAACCTGCCCGCCCTGGTCACCGGTGACAAGGTGGTGTGGCGCGCCGGCAACCAGGGCATCGGCGTGATCGTCGCGCAATTGCCCCGCGATACCGAGCTGTGCCGCCCGGACAGCCGCGGCCAGCTGAAGCCGGTGGCGGCCAACGTCGACTTGATCGTCATCGTCTTCGCGCCGATGCCCGAGCCCCACGCCAACCTGATCGACCGCTACCTGGTGGCCGCCGAGCACGCCGGCATTCACCCGCTGTTGCTGCTCAACAAGGCCGACCTGATCGACGATGAGAACGCCCCGGCGCTGAACGCCTTGCTGGCAGTCTACCGGCAGTTGGGTTACCCATTGCTGGAAGTGTCGGCGCACCATGGCGACGGCATGCAGCAACTGCAAGCGCGCCTGGATGGCCACATCAGTGTGTTCGTCGGGCAGTCGGGGGTGGGCAAGTCATCGCTGGTCAACAGCCTGCTGCCGGAAGTGCAGACTCGCGTCGGGCCGCTGTCGGAATGGTCGGGCCAGGGTACCCACACCACCACCACCGCGCGGCTGTTCCACTTCCCGGGCGGCGGCGAACTGATCGACTCCCCCGGCATTCGCGAATTCGGCCTGGGCCACGTCAGCCGCGCCGACGTGGAAGCGGGCTTCATCGAGTTCACCGACCTGCTGGGCACTTGCCGCTTCCGCGACTGCAAGCACGATCGCGAACCCGGCTGCGCCCTGCTCAAAGCCCTGGATGACGGCCGCGTGCAGCAGCAACGGATGAACAGCTACCGCTCGATCATCGCCAGCCTGCCGCAAGACACCTACTAGAAAGTCAAAAGCTCGCAGCCAAGCTGCGAGCTTGGCGTCCGCTTGAGCGCCTGCAGGCTCAGAGGAAGGTGCTTACTTGCCGCTGCTTTTCAGCGGCCCATCATCAAAGATGTTGATCTTGTCGCGCACCTGGTTCGGCTGCACCGGCGGCCCACCGGGCTCGATCGACGCCCCCGGCTTGCCGGCTGGCGCCGCGGCACCTGGAGCGTCGGGCGCGGCCTTGTCGTCGCCCTGGGCGCCTTCGATCGCTTGCTGCGCCTTCTTGGTCAACACCACGATATCGATACGGCGGTTGATCGGGTTCAACGGGTTCTTGCGGTCGAACAGCGACGACGAGGCAAAACCCACCACCCGTGCAACCTGGCCATCCGGATAGCCACCGACCACCAGCGCGCGCCGGGCGGCGTTGGCGCGGTTGGCCGACAGCTCCCAGTTGCCCATGCCGTTGGCGTTGTTGTACGCCGTGGCATCGGTGTGGCCGCTGATGCTGACCTTGTTCGGCACCGCCTTGATGGTGTCGGCCATGGCCAGCAGGATGTCTTCGAAGTACGGCTTGAGGCGCGCACTGCCGAGGTCGAACATCGGCTTGTTGTCGGCGTCCATGATCTGGATGCGCAAGCCTTCCTGAGTGATCTCGAAGAGAATCTGATCCTTGAATTTCTGCAGCTGCGGGTTCTCGTCGACCTTGTTCTGCAGCTCCTGCAGCAACAGTTCCAGGCGCTGTTTCTCGACGGCCTCGTCGTTCTTGCTGGTGTTGTCCTGGGTGTCGTTTTTCTGTGTGTCGGGCTTGGCCGGCGATACTTCCTGCTCAGGATTGAGCGTCTGGTCGGGGGCCAACTGCGGCGAACCGCCGAGGTCGATCACATAGGGCGAGCCGCTTTCGGTGAAGCCGATCGGGTCCTTGAAATAGCCGGCAATGGCGATTTTCTGCTCCGGGGTGGCGTTGGACAGCAGCCACAACACCAGGAAGAACGCCATCATCGCCGTGGCGAAGTCGGCGAAGGCGATCTTCCAGGCCCCCCCGTGGTGGCCGCCACCGAAGCGCTTGACGCGCTTGATGATTATGGGCTGGTTATTTTCCATGGATCAGCGACCGCGAACCGCTTGCTCCAGCTCGGCAAAGCTGGGGCGGTGGGCTGGGTACAGCACCTTGCGGCCGAATTCCACGGCCAGCGACGGCGGCATGCCGGAAGCAGAAGCCACCAACGAGGCCTTGATCGATTCGTAGACGTTGATCTCTTCCTTGGCGTCGTGGGCCAGGCACTGGGCCAGGGGGCCGAAGAAGCCGTAGGCCGCGAGAATACCGAGGAAGGTACCGACCAGCGCCGCACCGACGTGGCCACCGATGGCGGCCTTGTCGCCATCACCCAGGGAAGCCATGGTCACTACGATACCCAGTACCGCCGCCACGATACCGAAGCCTGGCAGGCCGTCGGAGACGCCCGTCACCGCATGGGAAGGGTGCTCGAGCTCTTCCTTCATGCTGAGAATTTCCATGTCGAACAGGCCTTCCAGCTCATGGGGAGCCATGTTGCCGGACGACATGATGCGCAGGTAATCGCAGATGAAGGCCGTCATGTGGGCATCCTTGAGGATGGCCGGGTACTTGGCGAAAATCGGGCTGGCGGAAGCGTCTTCGATATCCGCCTCGATCGCCATCATGCCTTCACGGCGGCTCTTGTTGAGAATCTCGTAGACCAGGCTGAGAATTTCCAGGTAGAACGCGTGGGTGAACCGCGAGCTGAACATCTTCAAGGATTTCTTGAGGACGAGCATGGTCATGTTGCCGGGGTTCGCCTGCAGGAATGCGCCCAGGGCCGCACCGCCGATGATCATGACCTCGAAGGGCTGGATCAGCGCCGCGATTTGACCGTGGGACAGGACGTAGCCGCCTAGCACGCTAGCGAATACGACGATGATGCCGATAATTTTAGCCATAGGTTAAATAACACTTACGAAGTCGTGGACGGGGCTGGGCACAAAGCAATTTAGTTCAGATGCCCTACTTATCGGCAGAGGTGCGCCAGACTATAGTTACTGAATGTGAAAAACCAGATCGCCCTTCCGCCGCCGTTCGACAGTGAAGTCCCCATGCCACCGCAGACACCCCGTACGCTACAAGCCTGGATCAAGCTGCTCAACAGCATCCGTCTGCCAGTGCCGCGCCTCGCGCACGAACGGGTCAGCACCGCCATCAACGACAGCCGCCGTTCGCTGCGCGAGATCGCCGAGCGCATGCAAGGCAGCCCGGCGCTGGTGCTGAGCGTGATCCGCGAGGCCAACATGGCCGCCAGCAACGAGCTGGTGGAACCGGCGGAAAGCCTGGAAATCGCCATCAACCGCCTCGGCCTGCAACGCACCGCCGAGCTGCTGCGTTCGCTGCCGGCACTGGAGCCCGAGGAAATCCCCGTGGCCCTGCGCCAGCTGCAGATGATCAGCCAGCACGCCAGCCAGCAGGCCAACGGCCTGTTTGCGGCGCGCCTGGCGCGGCTGTGGCAGGAGATCCACTGGGGCAGCCTGCTGTTCCTGTCGCCGCTGTGGCCGCTGGCTATCAGCCACCCCAAGCTGCTTGAAGAGTGGGAGCTGCGAGTTATCCACAAGGGCGAGCCGGTGGCCAAGGTCGAGCTGGAGCTGTTCGGCATCCGCCTGCTGGAGCTGTGCCAGGCAATGGCCGAAAACTGGCGCCTGCCGCTGTGGATCATCCAGGGCTACCGCCTGCTGCAGAACGAGCGCCGCCAACTGGTCAAGGTGATGCATATCGCCCGCCACCGCGAACTGGGCCTGCAACAGCAGCAAGAGCTGGACAACGACCCGGACCTGCGGCGTTGGCTCAACCAGCCGTCCAATACCATCCTGCTGGCCAACGGCCTGGCGCTGTCGGCCCAACAGGCCTGGGACACGCCCCACAACACACGCTGGCAATACCTCACCTGCCTGTACCTGCAAATGCCCTTGGGCGACCTGCAACAGCAAGTGCACCAGCAAGCCGTGCAAAGCGCCCACGACCACGCCGAGCCAGGCATCTGGCACCCGGCCACGGCGCTGCTCTGGCCATGGAACGAGCGCCGTATCCACAAGGGCCTGCAACCCGCCGCGCCGCCGTCCACTCAGGACCTGACCCGCTGGCGCAAGTTCTGCACCGACCTGCTGGCCGACCCCAGCCACTTCAACAACGCCATGGAGCTGACCAGCTGGGGCCGTGACGCGCTGGTGGCCTGTGGCATGCAGCGGGTCATGATGCTGACCACCGACAAGGCCATGAGCCAGCTTCGCGTGCACCAGATCGCCGGCCTGCCCGCGCCCTCGGCGCAGCTGACCCTCACCATCGACCACAGCACCCTGATGCAGCGCCTGACCCGCCAGGCCGGGCAACTGCGCATCAATCTGGAGAACCACGACCGCCACTGGAGCACCCTGCCCGCCAGCCTGCGCACCCTGTTCCGCGGCGACAACCTGCTGGTGCGCTCGCTGGTCAGCAACGGCCGGGTGACCATGGTGCTACTGGCCGACCAAGGCGGCGTGCCGTTCTCGGAAGTGACGGTGCACGCCTTCGACAAGACCGCACAATGTATCGAACGCGCCCTGACAACCTTTAGCAACCGCAGCCGTTGACGCTTGCGTTACAATCATTGCTTTCCTTCGACGTGGTGATTGCACATGCCTGATTTTTCCGGCCTGCCGTTAGTGATCGAACCCAGCGACCTGGAGCAGCGTCTTGAGGCGCCCGGGTTGATCCTGGTCGACCTCACCAGCGCAGCTCGCTACCAGTCGGGGCACATTCCGGGTGCGCGTTTCGTCGACCCCAAGCGCACGCAATTGGGCCAACCACCTGCGCCAGGCCTGCTGCCGGCGCTGGCCGACCTCGAAGCGCTGTTCGGTGAACTGGGCCACAATCCCGATGCCACCTACGTGGTGTACGACGACGAAGGCGGCGGCTGGGCCGGGCGCTTCATCTGGCTGCTAGACGTCATCGGCCATTCGAACTACCACTACCTGAACGGCGGCATCCTCGCCTGGGAAGCCGAGCAGCTGCCGCTGACCAGCATGGTCCCCGCGCCCGCCGGCGGCCCGGTCACGCTGGCCCTGTACGACGCGCCCACCGCCACCCGCGAATACCTGCAGAGCCGCCTGGGCGCCAGCGACCTGGCGATCTGGGATGCCCGCGGCCCGCTGGAGTACTCCGGCGCCAAGCCGCTGGCCGCCAAGGCCGGGCACATTCCGGGCGCGGTCAACTACGAGTGGACCGCCGGCATGGACAAGGAGCGCAACCTGCGCATTCGCCCGGATATCGCCTTCGTGCTCAACAGCCTGGGCATCACCCCGGACAAAGAAATCATCACCCACTGCCAGACCCACCACCGCTCGGGTTTCACCTATCTGGTGGCCAAGCACCTGGGCTACCCGCGCGTCAAAGGCTATGCCGGATCATGGGGCGAATGGGGCAACCACCCCGACACCCCGGTTGAAGTTTAAGGAAACGCCATGAAATCTCGCTTGTTCATCATCAGCCAGTACCTGCTGCCCCACCACCTGCTGTCGCGCCTGGCCGGCTGCATCGCCGAATGCCGCGCGCCCTGGTTCAAGAACGCCTTCACCCGCTGGTTCGCCCAGCGCTACCAGGTCAACATGAGCGAAGCGGTGGTCGAAGACCTCACCGCCTACGAGCACTTCAACGCCTTCTTCACCCGCGCCCTGAAGCCCGACGCCCGCCCGCTGGACCCGACCCCGGATGCAATCCTGTGCCCGGCCGACGGTGCCGTCAGCCAGCTCGGCCCGATCGAGCACGGCCGTATTTTCCAGGCCAAGGGCCACAGCTTCAGCCTGGTGGAACTGCTGGGCGGCGACCCGGCCAATGCCGCGCCGTTCATGGGCGGCGAGTTTGCCACCGTGTACCTCTCGCCCAAGGACTACCACCGCGTGCACATGCCGCTGGCGGGTACCCTGCGGGAAATGATCTACGTGCCAGGCCGGCTGTTCTCGGTCAACCAGACCACCGCCGAAAACGTGCCGGAGCTGTTCGCCCGCAACGAACGCGTGGTCTGCCTGTTCGACACCGAGCGCGGCCCGATGGCCGTGGTGCTGGTGGGTGCGATGATCGTCGCCTCGGTGGAAACCGTGTGGGCCGGGCTGGTGACGCCGCCCAAGCGCGAACTCAAGACCTTCCGTTACGACGAAGCGGCCCGCGCGCCCATCCATCTGGAGAAAGGCGCCGAAATGGGCCGCTTCAAGCTCGGCTCCACGGCCATCGTGCTATTCGGCCCAGAGCAGGTAAGATGGGCCCACTCGCTGACTGCCGGCTCGCCGGTACGCATGGGCCAGGGCATGGCGGCACCGCTGCAGGCCTGAATGCGACAGCCGCGGTCATGCTGCGGACGCAGAGGAACGAAACAATCAGCCCTTCGTCAAAACGCCATGTAGTATCGGCGGTTCTGCGATGCGGGCTCGATGCTGCTAGAGTCCTGCTACAGGCCGATGTTAACGCCCCCAGGCGCCTTTCATCGGACCGTAGCTTGCTCGTGGAGCTGTAATCAAAACCAGGAATTGAGTGATGTCACGCCCCAGCCCACACCTGTTGTTGCGCGCACCGACGCCATCGCAGATGAGCTTGAGCTTCTGCGAGGCCACGCCGCGCGAACTCAAGCGGTGGATTGCTGCGCTTCCGAAAGCCAATATCGGCGAGATGGCGCGGCAGTTGTACCAGGGCATGGCCGAGCTCAACCAGCTGGTGACCCCCAGCGAAAACCGCGTGCAACTGCTGGAATTGCTGCGCCCCGAAGTTTATTACGTGTGCAAGCACCTGGAGCGCCACTTCCTCAACCAGGCGATCGTGCTGGACGAGCGCGCGCGCAAGGTCGCCAACCTGTGCCAGGCCCTGCAGAACCAGCTGGCGATCGGCTATAAGCAGATCATCGTCGATATCGTGCCGAAATTCGGCAAAGACCGCGTGCAGATGCTTGCCGTGGCTATCCAGCGCGCCCTGCACTGCCTGAATGGCCCACTGGTGCGCGCCAGCCTGCTGTACTGCCCAGTGCCCGAGGGCCTCTGGCTGGAACTGCACCAGCTGTACCAGATCGCCCGTGAGCACAAGGTGCAAAGCACCCTGGTGGCGGATGAGCTTGCCCTGGTGCACCGCAACCTCAGCCCCGAGCAGACCTACGCCTGCGCCTTGCTGCTGGGCAGTTCACGTTGCAACCAGATGCGCCAGAGCGCCATCTCCAAGCTCGCCGAAGCCCTGGAAGGCTGGTGTGGCCTGGTGCGCATCCAGCCGGCCAGCGAGCCGAACAGCCTGTTCGCCATTGCCGCCGGGGTCGACGGCCCGCCGCGCTACAAGACCCTGTTCACCGACGACCAGGCCGCGACCATGCTGGGCATGGACCCCCGCGCCCTCGCCGAAGCGCTCAAGGACTACCTTGAGCTGCCGCTGGAACAGCGCGGCCAGTCCAAGCTGCCCATGCCCAACGGCATCAGCAGCGACCTGCTGCAACTGGTCGCCGCCGCTTGGGGCGACGTGGCCGAGCGCACCTTTCAGCGCACCGCCGGGCAAGGCACCCTGACCTTGTGCGTGGGCATGAGCGCGTTGCACTTCCACCTCGGCGGCCGCCGCTCGTTCAGTGAAATCCTGCGCCGCCCTACCGGTGGCACCGCGGCCTTCGGTGCAGTGCACACGCCGGATACCTGGAGCCATTCGTTCGACGCGGAACGCGTGAGCTCCGGCTACGAAGAAATTCAGTACCACCAGCCGCCTGGCGGGGCCAGCGGCAACGATGCCAGCAGCAGCTCGGCTGCCAGCGAGGACTTCCCCACCTACGTGCTGCAGATCGTCAACCACAGCCCGGGCGGCTATTGCCTGGCCTGGCTCAAGGAGGTTCCCGCGCAGCTGCAGGCCGGTGAAATGGTCGGCATCCAGGACGCGCCTTCCCAGGGCTGGAGCGTGGCGGTGGTGCGCTGGGTGCGCCAGGTGCGCAGCGGCGGCACCCAGATGGGTATCGAGCTGGTCGCGCCCAACGCCCAGCCCTGCGGCCTACAGCTGGTACGCACCAACGAGCCCAACAGCCAATACCTGCGCGGCCTGTTGCTGCCGGAAATCCGCGCCATCGATATTCCCGCTACGCTGCTGGCACCGCGCCTGCCCTTTCAAGAAGGCAACAAGGTGGTGATCAACAGCAACGGCGACGAGAGCCGCGCCGGCCTCGGCAAGCGCGTGGCCAGCACGGGCAGCTTCAACCAGTTCGAGTACCGCACCCTCGAGCAGCCCGCCGAGCCGAGCAAGGCGCCTGGCGCCGGTGGCGGCGGTGCAGCGGAAGACGATTTCGATTCACTCTGGAAAGACCTCTGAAGCATCGTCCGGCGGCCTGCACGCAGTCGTTGCGGCCACCACAGCATTGAACGCTTCGGCAAAGGAGCCACCCATGTTCGACTTCACCGCCACGCTCAGGCAGCGCTTTGCCGCCCTGAGTTCCGGCGCTGAGTTTTTCTCGCTGCGCTACGTGCGCCAATCGCGCCAGCACCTGTCGGTACGCAAGAACGTCGCCGAACCTCCGAGCATGAGCCTCGACGAAGGGGTGATGCTGACGGTGCGGGTCGCGGGCGTGGAAGCCTATGCCGCCACTCCGGACCTGTCGCCCCAAGGCCTGCAGCAGGCGCTGACCCGCGCCGAGCAGCAGGCCCGCGCGCTCAAGCCCCACGCCCTGCTGGACTTGCGCAGCCAGGCGGTCGCCGAAGGCCGCCACGATTACCTGTCGCCCGATATCGCCCAGGCTTTCCCGTCGCTAAGCGACTGCTTCGCCCTGCTGGCCGCTGAATCGGCCGCCGTGCCGAAACACCAGCACCTGGCCAGCTGGCAGGCCAGCCTCGGCCTGAGCAATGTCGAGCAGATCTACCTCAACAGCGCCGGCGCCGAGATCCGCCAGGCCTGGCGCTTCGTCTACCCGGGCCTGAGCGTAACCGCCTACGACGGCCACGACAGCCAGAGCCGCAGCCTCGGCCGCGAGAACTTCGGCCAGCAGGGCGGCGCCGACGTCATCCACCGTTGCGGCCTGCAAGGCGCCGCGCCACGGGTGGCCGAGCAGGCCCTGCAACTGCTGGCTGCGCCCAACGCCCCCCACGGCCTCCGCGACCTGCTGTTGCTGCCCGACCAGATGATGCTGCAGATCCACGAATCCATCGGCCACCCGCTGGAACTGGACCGCATCCTCGGCGACGAGCGCAATTACGCCGGCACCAGCTTCGTCAAGGCCGAGGATTTCGGCCACTTGCAGTACGGCTCGCCGTTGCTCAACGTGACCTTCGACCCCGACATCCCTGAGCAATTGGCCAGCTACGCCTTCGACGACGACGGCAGCCGCGCCCACAAGGAATTCCTGATTCGCGATGGCCTGCTGATCCGCCCGCTGGGCAGCGCCCTGTCGCAGCACCGCAGCGGCCTGCCAGGGGTGGCCAACAGCCGCGCCTGCAGCTGGAACCGCGCGCCCATCGACCGCATGGCCAACCTCAACATCGAGCCTGGCGACCAGCCGCTGGAGCGCCTGATCGGCAGTATCGAGCATGGCATCCTCATGGCCACCAACCGCTCCTGGTCCATCGACGACGCCCGCAACAAATTCCAGTTCGGCTGCGAGTGGGGCCAACTCATTGAAAACGGCGAGCTCAAAGGCGTGGTCAAGAACCCCAATTACCGCGGTATCAGTGCCGAATTCTGGCGCAATCTGAGCGCGGTGGGCGACCGCAGCACCTTCCAGGTGCTCGGCACCCCCAACTGCGGCAAGGGCGAGCCCAACCAGGTGGTCAATGTCGGCCATGCCTCGCCGGCCTGCGTGTTCAGCCAGATCGACGTGTTCGGGGGGGATGCCTGATGCCGACCTCCTTCGCCCACTTCCAGGCCTTGGTGCACTGGCTCAGCGAATCGGTGGATTCGCCCCAGCACTTTACCCTGGGCTATAACGCCGAAGCCTCGGATTTCATCCGTTTCAATCACGCCAAGGTGCGCCAGGCCGGGCATGTGGCGCAGATCCAGGCCAACCTCAAGCTCATCGACAAGGGCCGCCAGGCCGAACTCCAGGTGACCCTCAGCGGCCACCTGGGCGCTGACCGCGACCGCCTGGCCGAGGCTCTGCGCAGCCTGCGCGCGACCCTGCCGCTGTTGCCCGCCGACCCGTACCTGCAGCTCAATACCGGGCGCTGGCAGAACCATGTGATGCTGGAACAGCCATTGCCCAATGCCACTGCGGTGGTCGAGCAAGTGTGCAAGGCCGCCGGCGACTTCGATTTGGTAGGCATTTACGCCGCCGGCCCGATTTCCCGGGGCTTCGCCAGTTCCCACGGGGCCATGGGCTGGCACCAGGCCAATAGCTTCAACCTCGACTGGAGCCTGTTCCATGGCAACGGCGAGGCGGTCAAGGCCAACTACGCCGGCCAACGCTGGCAGGCGGCCCAGTTCGCCGCCAGGCTGGCCCAGGCCAATGAGCAGTTGCAGCACCTGGCTCAGCCGCTGAAAACCTTGGCCCCCGGCCGCTACCGCGCCTACCTGGCGCCGGCGGCCCTCGACGAACTGGTGGGCATGCTCAGCTGGGGCGGTTTTTCCGCCCAGGCCCTGGCCAGCAAGAGCAGCCCGCTGCAGCGCTTGTACGACGGCGACGCACGCCTGAGCCCGCGGGTGACCCTCAGCGAGCAGGTCAGCGGCTCCCTGAGCCCGAGCTTCTCTGAGGAAGGCTACCTGCGTGACGACCTCACCCTGATCCGCCAGGGCCAGGCCGGCGAGCGCCTGGTCGACTCGCGTAGCGCCAGCGAATATGGGCTGCGCGGCAACGGTGCGGGCAGCGGCGAATACCCCAGCGCGCTGGAGATGGCCGCGGGCGAGCTGCCTTCGGCCAATGTCCTGCAAGCGCTGGGAACAGGGCTTTATATCAGCAACCTCTGGTACCTGAATTACTCCGACTTGCCTGCGGCGCGGCTCACCGGGCTGACCCGCTTCGCCACGTTCTGGGTGGAAGACGGTCGGATACAGGCGCCGGTGAGCACCATGCGCTTTGATGACAGCGTGTACAACCTGCTGGGTGAACAGCTGGAAGCACTGACCCAGGAACGCGAGATGATTTTGTCGACCAGCACCTACAGCGAGCGGCGGACTTCGTCCAGCCACCTGCCGGGTGCGCTGATAAAGGCGTTAACCCTGACCCTGTAGTTTTAGAAGCCGGTATTTGAGGCCAACAACAACGGCCTCATCGCCGGCCAGCCGGACTCCCACTGTAAGCGGTGCGCACATTGTGGAAGTCCGGCTGG
>Ga0308164_10001194_pt1 | contig 32110 bp, 27 predicted proteins | sample PhyTR2_FD_201031 | JGI IMG/M metagenome (GOLD analysis project Ga0308164, IMG submission 201031) | Phyllosphere microbial communities from UC Gill Tract Community Farm, Albany, California, United States - DLSLT.R2 | ecosystem: Host-associated > Plants > Phyllosphere > Unclassified | place: USA... | reverse complement strand
CTTGCCGGTGTGGTTGAAGTCGGTGGACATCAAGGCGTTGGCGTTGGCCCAGGTGTCCAGCCAGCTCAAGGCGCAGTCCAGCTGCTCCGGCCGGCCATCGCGCATGTAGGCCATGACCACCTTACTGGTGCCACGCTCCATGTCGGTGATGTCTTTGGTCGATGCCCTGAACGCCTCATCGGAGTCGGCGTTGAAGGTGGCGCGTGCCTTGCCCGAGCCTTCGTACTTGCTGCGGAACTGCAGCGTGTCGGTGTACGGCTTGGGCGGCGTGGCGCAACTGAAGTTGCCCGGCTTGACCTTGGGTTTCTCGATGCCGCTGAGGTAGCCCTTGGGCGGTACCAGGTCGGCGGCGTTGGCGGCCACTGGCCCGAACAGGGCCAGGGTCAGCAGGGTTGGCGTCAGCCATTTACGTGAACTTGCTTTCAAAGTGTGCATAAGAGCCTCATAGCCCGGCTTGAGCTTGTTGCGTATTCACGCCGGGGAACACGTTGCGTTTGCATACTTTTGCTTCGACCTTCTGTGGCGCGGCGCCGGCGTCCGGGCCCTGGATTTCGAGGGACAGCAGGGTTTGCCCGCCCCAGTCCTGATCGTCGCGCATCTCGAAGGCGAAACGCCCGTCGGTATCGGAAGTTGTCGGCTTCTCGATCTTCAATTCCTCGTGGCGGCCATTGAGGTACCAGAGGGTGGCTTTTAGGGTTTTCACCGAGGTGTCGGCGAACTTGATGTCGATCTGGTGGTTGCCGTTGCGCACGTCGATCAGCCCGTTCTTGCCGTTCACCAGCAGCTCGTTCTTGCCCGGTTTCAGGGTGATGGATTCGCTCATCTGGGTCGGCTTGCCTTCGCAACCGTTGCCCAGCAAGGCCATCATCTGGCGGTAGATGGTTTCCTGATCCAGGCGGTACAGCGGCGAGAATTCCCAGACCAGAATCTTCGGTGGCCGTTTCTGGAACTCTTCGCTGCCCAGGTACTGCAGCATCGCCCCTTCCAGGCCGCCGCCCGGGAACGCCACGTTCAACACGTCGGCACCGGTGTACTGCTGCAGGAAACCGGCGAAGTTGTAGTTCTTGCCGCTGTGGCTGGTACCGACCAAGGTGATCTCGGGGTTACCCGAATCGCCGAACAGGTCGCCATCGGCTGCAGCGCCCTTGGGCTCGGTGGTGAACTGGTCCATGTACTGGATCGCGTAGCTGGTGCCGCACAATTGACCGGCCATGTTCTGCAATGTTCCGGTCTTGCCCATGCGGCCCGATATACGGGTCTCGAACTCTTTCTTGGGGATGCCGGCGAAGGCGGGCATAGCCTTGATCTTCTGGGCCACGATCTTCGCGGTGCGCTCGGCGCCATAGGGCGTCCAGTGCTGGTCGCCGCGGAAGTAGAAGTCGTGGGCCTGCTGCTCGTTGGTCAGCGGCGACAGGTCCGGCACGGTGTAGCCCATGGCGGCGAAGCGGCCGAGCATGGCCTGGTAGTTCTTCAGCGCGGTTTCATAATCGAACTTGTCGCGGTCGGCCGGCATCATCTTGTTGCGGTCCACCAGGCCACGCGTTGGCTGGTAGACCATCACCAGCTCCACGCCCTTGCTCTTGAACGCGTCGTGCAGTTCCTTGAGGCGGCGGTAGCCTTCGGGAGTGGTGTTGAATTCGGTGCGCAGGTCTTCCACGGTACGGAACAGCCAGTCGCCTTGGCCCTGCACCAGGGTGGTGAAGTTGCGCTGGTAGCGGGTCACGTACTTCGATGCGTCATGGGCCTCGGGGCACAGGTTGCAGCAGGGCTCGGCAGTGAAGGTCGGCGCTGGCGCGGCGGGCGCGGCCTGGGTGCCGTTCATGGCGGCCAACAGGCCGACGGTAAGGGCCGAGAGGCTGAGCAGCTTGATTGAAAGTGGTCGCATGAATTCTTGTCCTCAGTCCTGCAATTCGGTCTGGCGTTCGACGGGGTCGATCAACACGGCCTGCTTCTGCCGCACCAGCATGTCCATGATTTGTTCCTGGCGTTCGCCGAGGATGCCGCTCAGGGTGATGCCGCTGGATTTGGTCGGCGCCAGCATCGACACCCGGTACAGCTCCAAGCTCAGGGGCGAGTCGATGGACAGCGGCCCGGTGCCGTTGGCGGTCAGCTCGCCGCCCACCAGGATCAGCGAGACTTCGGCGTCGAACGGGTCGAGCTTGATGTCGCGGTCGGTGTCGCTGAGGTCCTTGATGTGGCCGTATACGCCGGTCAGGCCGTTGGCCATGGCGACGTTTTCATAGAGGCGGATGTTGGTGCTGTTGCGCACGCGAATGCCATGGCGCTGGTTACGGATCACCTTGTTGCCCCACAGCAGGTTGTCGCCGCTTTCGTACAGGGTGATGCCGTCGCTGTGGTTGCGGTAGACCTCGTTGTAGGCCACCACGTTGCCGACGCTGTTACGGTCCAGCACCACGCCCGAGAGGTTGTTTTCGTGGGTGCGGTTGTTGATGATGAAGCTGTCGTTCACCTCACGGGAAACGATGATGCCGTGCTTCTTGTGGGTACCATAGACGTCGTTGTCGGCGATGATCAGCCCGTGGGAGCGGTCGTGGGGGTCGATGCCGTAGATGATGTTGTCTTTGTAGGTGTTGCTCTTGACCACGAAGTTCTGGGTTTCGTAGCAGTAGAAGCCGTACCACATGTCGCTGAAGGTGGAGCCGATGATCCAGCCGGTCGGCTCGCTGCGGCCCATCTGCTTGGACATGTTGGGCGTGTACTGGGAGATGCTCACCCCATAGGACTTGCTCTGGTTGTAGCCAAAGCTGGCCATGGTGGTGTTGACGAGGTAGGTCTCGGTGCCACCCCACGACAGCAGGAACGGGCGGAATTCCTTGGGCGCGCGGAACGTGGCCGGGCCGTTGTCCTTCTCGCGCCAGCCGGTCACCTTGGTGTTGCTGGTGAACAACTTGCCGTCGTTGATGATGAACGCGCCGGCCTCCTGGGATAGGCGCAGCTCCTGGGTATGCTTGTCGATCTCCAGCACCGCCTTGTTGCCGACCACGATCGGCAGGCGCGCCAGGTAGACGCCCGGCGAAGTTTCGCTGAAGTACTGCTTGGGCACAGTCTTGGTCAGGTCCTTGAGGTTCAGGTAACCGTTCTCGATGAAGATGGCCTGGGGAATGCCATGCTGGCGCACCACCCATTCGGCCATCTTGTTGTTGCCACCGATGAATTCCTTGAGCACGTCTTCCTGCATCATGCGGCGGATGCTGACCTTGGCGTGGCTGTTGCGCAGTGGCTTGAGCTTGGCTTCCACGGCGGCCTCGGTGTAGCCGGTGAGATCGGGCAGCTTTGGCGCGGCCATGTCCAGCGGCGCGGTGGGCGCCGAGGAAATGGTGTAGGTCTTGGCCTGGTGCAGTTCCTTCACCGTGCCGGGCTCCGCCGCTGGCTTGGCCGGCGCCGCGGTGTTGGCCAGCGCGGCGTTGCTGGCCAGCAGCAGGGCGCAGGCGAGCAGCGACAGGCGCGTGGGCATCCGGCGGCTATGGCTTGAATGGTTCATGTGTGCACTCCCTTCGCTTGCGGCATCAGAAGCGCCAGATCACGTCGACAATGGCGCGGTGCATGTAGGAGTCGACACCGCTGCCGTAGGCATCACCCGGCTTGAACACACCGGCGCGCAGGCGCACCAGGGCCGAGGGTTCGTCGATCGACTGGCTGAGCGAGGCGGGCAACAGGCCTTGCTTGAAGTACTTGGTGACGACGAGGTCCATTTCCTGGCCAAGGTCTTTGCTACCGTTGCGGGCCAAGGAGTTGGTGAGGGTGGTGTCGTCGATGGCGTTGATGTTGCTGCCGCCGATCAGGTCGTTGCCGTCGACACGCCAGAACTTGTGGTAGATCAGCGAGGCGTCGTAGTTATCCTGCATCTGCCACGAGGCGAACAGCGAAGCCACTTGGGTGTTGCCCATTTGCGCCTGGTACGCCTCGCCGAAACGGCTGATGCGCGAGCGGGTGCCGGTCCAGTTCGAGCGGTTGCTCTGCAGGCCGTTCTGTTCGTAATCCTTGCTGGCGCGGGAGTAGGCGCCGCCCACTTGCCAATCGGGGGCGATACGAAAACGCATGCCCAGGTCGGTGGCCCAGCCGGTGACGTCGCTGTTGTCCTTGGTGCCGGCCACGTAGTTGCCCGCAGTATCGGTACCGGTATTGAGTTCGTGCAACGAGCCCTTCATGAAGGTCAGGTTGCTCCAGTAGTTGATGGTGTTGGTGTTGCGGTAGTTGTAGGCGTCGCTGTTGGCATCCAGGCCCACCCAGGTAAGGTTGCCGTTGCGGGTCTTGTCGAGGTCGTCGATCACTTCACCCTCGGTCGGCAGCTTGCCGTCGTCGTGGGTGTAGTGCGCGCGCGCACCGATCCACTGCCCGGGCATCCACTGGTAGTAGGCGTCGCCGAACACGTGCAGGCGGTCCTTGTCGCGGGCCGAGAGCTGGTCGTAGTCGGTGCGGTAGTCGCTGAACCGTTCTGCCGTGCCCAGGTGCGCCTTGAGCAGGGTGGTGTCGAAATTCCAGGTCAGCGCTTCGATGTTGTTGTCCTGCCATTGGCCGTCGTCATTGCGCAGGCGCTGGCGGCCGAACTTGAGGTTTTCACCTGGGTACGGGGTGAACAAGCCTTGGTAGCTGACCCAGAACTCGCGCAGGGCGAAGTAGCTGTCGTCACCGTCACGGGCGTTGTTGTGGTTGGCGCCGGTGGTTTGCACGCCGGCGTCGGCGCGGGTCTGGTCGTCCAGCGGGTCGGTCTGGATGGTGTCGGTGGCGGTCACCACCTGGCCCATGGCGTAACCGGCCCATTTGCCCGATTCGAAGTACACCCAAGGGCGCAGGTCGATACCGACGCCGTTCACATCGCCGCCATCGCGGGTGCCCAGGTCGCGGTCGTCTTCGGACTGCGCCGTACCTTTGACTTCGATACCGAAATTCTGCGTCGCCGTCAGCGCCGCGAGGGTAGGGCAGGACCACAGGGCGGCAAAGCTCAGGCCGATACCGGCCTTCATCCATTTATTGAGTTTCATAGGGATTTGTCCTCACCGATGGGGTCGACGGGCGTCGCTTGCTGGGCCAGGTCGGCGTTGGGCTGGAGTATGCCGCCGCGGGCTTTGAGTTCTTGTTGGATGAGCTGCTGCGCCTGGGCTTTCTGCGCTGGCTGCAACTGCGGTTCGATCTGCGCGTTGAGATCGGTGACGGGTTGCTGCACGTCATCACGCATCTTCGCCAATTGCACGAATACGTAGGCGTTGACCAGGTTCGGCTTGGTGCCGCGGCCGCCGGAGTAGAGCTGCGCGAGGGCGAAGTCGGCGCTGTTCTGGCCGTTGCGGGCGGCTTTCAACAGTTCGTCCACGGCCTTTTGCGGCTCGGGCTTGCCGAGGTAGCCGCGGCGGTAGATCTGGCCCATGTAGTAATGCGCGCTGACCTGGGTCGGGGCGGCTTTCTGCAAGTGCTCCAGGGCCTTGTGGGCGTCGGGAATCACCACCTTGCCTTCGTAGTAGACCTTGCCCAGCAACAGTTCGGCGCGGCCTTCGTCGGCGGCGCGGCCCTTGTCGATGTACTCCATGAGCTTGTCGGCGTCGCCCAGCTCGGGGTACTGGTAGATCAACTGCGCGAGGCTGATGTAGGCCGCCGGGTAGCTGGAGGTCACGCTTTCGAGCAGGCTCTGGGCGGTCTTCTCGTCGGTCTTGCCGAGCGTCGGGTCGGACAGCACCCGGGCCACGCCGTCGATGCGCGCCGGGGCGGCGGTACCGGCGTTGTAGGCCGATTGCAGCTGCTTGACCAGCTCGGCCTGGCGGTCGGCCTGGCTGCGTTTCTGGTACACGGTGGCCAGCTCGACGTAGCACACGTCGTTGGCGCTGAGGGCCGCTTTGCAGATGCGTTCGACGTCGTCCAGGTGCTGGTCGTAGGTGCCCTGGGCGCGGTACAGCATGACCTGGGCCAGCGCCGCGTCAGGGTAGCCGGCGGCTTGCCACTGGCTGATCTGCTGCTGGGCGTTGACGTTGGGGAAAGTCTGTGGGTATTGCAGGTAGAGCATGGCCAGCGGAATCAGCGTGCCGCTTTCACCGGCGGCGAAGGCTTTCTTCAGCCAGCTTTCGGCTTCGCGGTGCTCGGCGTCGGTCGCCCCGGGCTTGGCCGCCAACAGCCGGCCCAGGCGAGCCTGGGCGCGGGAGTTGGTTTGCGCGGCGGCGCGGTAGGTGGCTTCGGCCTTGCGGATTTCTTCCGGGTTGCCGGTGTTGACCTGGATGTCGGCCAGGCCGATCTGGGCATCGGCATAGCCCAGGTCCGCCAGCTGCTGGAAGTTCTGTTGTGCCAGTTCGGTGTCGCCGTTCTGCAGCGCCTGGCTGGCCAGGCGCTGGTCCGGCAGCCCGGCGCAACCGGCCAGGCTGATTGCAATGGCCAGGCCCAGTAGCGCAGGGTGCGTCAGGGTTCTTCTGTTCGCCACAGGTGTTCTCCTTCGGGCAATCAACTTATTGGCCTTTGGCCATGGCTTTGTCGATCAGCCCGTCCAGCGAAGGACCGCGGTCGCTGTAGACCTCTACCGGGCGGCCAGCCAGGGCGCTGTTGAGCGGCGCATCGGGCTTGATCTGGACGCGCAGGTCGGACGACAGGTCATCGGGAGCCAGGCTGCTGCTGGAGACGATCTGGCCTTCGCGGGTGCTGTCTTCGCCGGCGACCTGGAAGGTCACGCGGGTACCGGGGCGCACGTCGTTGATCTGGCGGTAGGTGAAGCGTGCCTCGACGTTGGCCTGGGCGTTGCGCGGCACCATGCGGTAGATCACGTCACCCTTGCTGGCGAACTGGCCGTCGGCGACCAGTTGCTCGGCGACCACGCAGTCGCACGGCGAGGTCAGGGTGCCGGTCAGTTGCTTGCCGAACATTTCGGTGATGCGGTCGGGGGTCAGCTGGGCATCGTCGAGGTGGTCTTTGAGCACGTCGAGCATGCTGGTGCTGAAGGTTGCCATCGGCGCGCCCTTGGCGGCGGTGGAGTTGACCGCGATCAGGCTGTTGATGGTGCCGTCGCGGGGCATGGTCACGTTGCTCGCCGGAATGCTCACCAGGCCCGCTTGGGCATGGCTTACGAAGTACAGGCCGTACACCGACTTGGCGACGAAACCGAAAGCCGCCAGGCCGACGATGAACACGCCAAGGCTGAAGGTCACGGCGCGCAGGCGGCCGAAGGCGCTCATGCCGTTGTTGGCACCGCCGCGCTTGCGCGCCTTGGTGAAGTTGTCGCGCTGCAGGGTGCCGAGCACGTCGCCTACGGTGACCAACTCGCCGCTCAGGTGCGAGGTGATCAGGTGGCGCAGGGTGGCGATGTCTTGCTGCTCGAGGTTCTGGAAGGCGCAGCCGACGCGGCCGTCGCCGTCCACGGAGCGGGCCTGGAACTCGACGTCCATGCCCAACCCGAGGTTGTCGATGACGAACATCAGGCGGCCGCGGTACACCTCGCCCTGCACCAGCGGCTTCTTGCTGATGATGCTGAAACCACCAGCGGAAAGGTCTTCTACCTTGGCTTCGAAGGTCTCGCGATTAGGGCCGATATAGCGCAGCTTCGCAGGGATTTTGACCCGGGCAAACTGACGTTGGGCTTCGGATTCATGGACAACATTGACATTCACGGCGGTATTCATGGCGATAATTCCTACTTAATCCATTGGGTTCCGGGCTCAGACCATCACGAACAGCACAGCCACGAAGATGCTGGCGGCCGAGAAGGTCATGGTTCGGGAGGACCAGGTGTTGAACCATTGTTGAAAGCTGGCGAGATCACGTTTGAGCGAGGTGGGCTGACGCGTCCAGGACTGCTTGTCGAGGCGGAAGAAGACGTAGATCTTCATCATGGCGCCGACGATCTGGTTGTAATACAGAATCACGGGGTAAGCCGGCCCGACCTTGTGCCCTGAACACAGCAGCATGATGGTCAGGATCAAGCGGGTGATACCGATCCACAACAAGTACACCAACAGGAAGTTGATGCCGTATGCGAGGCTGGCGATGATGGCCGCCGTCAGCCCCAGCAAACTGGTCCACATTGAAACGCGCTGGTCGAACAGCACGATGCTGGTAAACAGGCCCAGGCGTCCCATGCCCAGGCCCAGCGCTCGGGAATTCTGCCGCAGGTTGTTGCCGTACCAGCGGTACATCAACTTGCGGCTGGCCTTGAAGAAGCTCTTTTCCGGCGGGTGCTCGACGGTGTGAATGTTGGCGTCGGGCACGTAGAAGGTGTCGTAGCCCAGGCGCATCAGGCTGAACCAGCTGGACTTGTCGTCACCGGTGAGGAACTTGAAGCGGCCCAGGCGCCAATGGTCGATCGAATCGCTTTCGACGTCGGCGATGAACTCGGGGTTGGTGACCACTGAAGCGCGGAACACCGACATGCGCCCGGTCATGGTCAGCACGCGCTTGGAGAGGGCCATGGAGCACATGTTGATGTGGCGCTGGGCGAAACGCAGCTTGTGCCATTCGCTCATGATGTAGCCGCCGCGCACTTCGCAGAACTCGTTGGTGGTCAGCCCGCCAACGTTGTTGTACAGGCGGAACCAGGGCACGGTCTTGCGTACCACACCGTCGGCCAGCACGGTGTCGCCGTCGATCACTGCCACTACCGCGTCGTCGTCGGGCAGGTGGCGGGAGATGGCACGAAACCCGTAGGCCAGGCCGTCGCGCTTGCCGGTCCCGGCGATGCGCACGAAGTCCAGGGACACGCGGTCAGGTGGGGCCATCTTCTGCCACAGGCTTTTCACCAGCAGCTCATCGGACATTTCCACCAGCGAGCACACCACGGTGGTGGGGTAGCCGCAGTTGATCGCCTCGCGAATCACCGAGCTGTACACCTGTGCGGTGGTCAAGGCGTCGATGCGAAAGCTGGTGACCATCAGGAACACGTGGGAAGGGTCGGCGTCGGTGCCCAGCTTCTGCACTTTACGGCGCAGGATCGGGTACACCACGTACAGGAACAGCATGCCGCGAACGAAGTGCGTGGCACCCATCGAATAGCGCCAGATGCCGATGGCGCCAATCAGGAAAATAAAGTCTTTCGACTGCGAGTCGAAAGTGGTGGCCGGCAACATCATTGCCAGGGCCATTAGAAACACCAGGTAAAACAACCAACCGGAAGCCTGGAGTAGGCCGTGCTTGAGCCTTTGCATGATCTGCGTCCATCTGGTAATCGGGCCAGTGATAACGGGTACTACGCCCGAATCGGTTTAGGCAGGCGGAAAGCCTCGCGCGGGGCCCCTGCTAGCCCCGCGCAAGTGCAGCCTTTACCAGCAGATGCCTTCGGCGCGCGAGTCGGCGTCGGTGACGTGGTCCATGAAGCCGACCAGATCGATCACCTGCTTGCCCGCGGGCACGTCTTTGGCCAGTGCACGGAAGCGCTCGTCGCGGTTACCCAGCACGATCACGTCGGAAGCGGCGATCACGGCGTCGAAGTCCGAGTTGAGCAGGGACGAGACGTGGGGGATCTTCGATTCGATGTAATCCTTGTTGGCGCCGTGTACACGGGCGTATTCGACGTTGGCATCGTAGATGCTCAGGTCGAAGCCTTTGCCGATCAGCATTTCGGCCAGTTCCACCAGCGGGCTTTCGCGCAGGTCGTCGGTGCCGGCCTTGAAGCTCAAGCCCAGCAGGGCGACCTTGCGGCTGTCCTTGGCGCTGATGATGTCGAAGGCGTTCTGTACCTGGGACACGTTGCTGCGCATCAACGAGTTGAGCAGCGGCGCTTCCACGTCCAGCGCACCGGCGCGGTAGGTCAGGGCGCGCACGTCCTTGGGCAGGCACGAGCCGCCGAAGGCGAAACCAGGGCGCATGTAGTACTGGGACAGGTTGAGGGACTTGTCCTGGCAGACCACGTCCATCACTTCGCGGCCGTCGACGCCGACTGCCTTGGCGATGTTGCCGATTTCGTTGGCGAAGGTGACCTTGGTGGCGTGCCACACGTTGCAGGTGTACTTGATCATCTCGGCGACTTCGATGTCCTTGCGGATGATCGGCGCGTCGAGTTCTTCGTACAGGGCCTGCAGTACATCACCCGAAGCTTCGTCGAGCTGGCCGATGACGGTCATCGGCGGGTGATCGTAGTCTTTGATCGCGGTGCTTTCGCGGAGGAATTCCGGGTTGACCGCGACGCCGAAGTCAACGCCGGCTTTCTTGCCCGAGCAGTCTTCGAGAATCGGGATGACCACATTCTTGACAGTGCCTGGCAGCACGGTGCTGCGCACTACGACGGTGTGGCGGGTAGCCTTGTCACGCAGGACGAAACCGATTTCGCGGCACACCGATTCGATGTAGTCCAGTTCCAGGTCGCCGTTCTTCTTGCTTGGCGTGCCCACGCAGATCATGGACAGGTCAGTAGCGCGAATGGCTTCGGCGAAATCCGTCGTGCCGCGCAGGTTGCCCTTCTTGATGCCTTGCTCGAGAAGTTCGCCCAGGCCCGGTTCAACAATTGGCGATTTTCCGTTGTTGATCAGGTCGATCTTGGCTCTGGAGACATCCACGCCAACTACGTCGTGACCACGTGCAGAAAGGCAACCGGCACATACTGCACCGACATAACCCAAACCAAAGATGCTGATACGCATCGCATTCACCTCATGTGTTATCACGCCAGCTCCACTGACAGAGCCAGACTGGGGTTTGATTGACAGCAGTTTTCAGGCACCCGGAAGTGCAGCAACTTAATGCCGCAAAAACAGGGTGCAGGCATATGTAAAGACCCAGTACACAAGAACGTGCACTTAAGTTGGGCGCTTGGAGTCCGCAGAAAGCGGAGTCGCCCTAGAATGTAGCCAGTCTTTATTACAGTTCATCTCGTTGTTGTTCTTGTACGTGTTTTCAGTCCGGTCTTTAGCCTTGTGAATCAAGCACTTGAGACTTCATGTGGGAGCTAGTTATTACCTGCTCTGACTTGGCCATATGCTGAGGATAATTGGGTGCGTTCTCTCCTGAGAATAACTTTTTGATCCCGCCCGGGACCGGTCTAGTCCACCCTGTCCATTTTTGTTACTGGACACCCTTGGAGCCGCTTTGTACGCCTTCTCTCACACGCTGCGAGAGAATCGTTACGGGTGGTATGAGCGGATTATTCCTCCGGAAGTTCCTGAGGGGGATGACCACTGGTGAAGATTTTTTCACACCGACGGGTGGATTTGTGCGATGTCACAGTGCCACTATGGGGCGATTTGCCCTGTGGATATAAGCACTTCGCGGTAAGCGATAGTTTTGTGCCATTACTCAAAAATAAATTGAAAACTGTTCAAAAAAATTACACCGAGAGCGACCTAACGATAGTATCTAGTGCACTAGAAATGTTGTATTGGCGCCATGGAAGTGTCGATCGGGTATTTTGCATGGCCAGAAATGGCCGGGAGGCGCGGTGTGACCGCGCGGTCACACCGGAAAGGCAGATGTCACTCGTCGGCGTTGTCGCGTAAAAAGACGAGTTTGTCGACGCTGGAGTCCTTGGCGCTGTAGCGATAGCCCTGCAGGTCGAACTCCTTGAGCTTGGCCGGGGCATCGATACGTTCGGTAATCACGAAACGGCTCATCAGGCCGCGGGCTTTTTTTGCGTAGAAGCTGATGATCTTGTACTGGCCGTTTTTCAGGTCGCGAAACTCGGTATCGATGATGCGCGCTTTCAGCGCCTTGCGTTTGACGGCACCGAAGTATTCGTTGGACGCCAGGTTGAGGAGGATGTCGTCACCTTGCTCGGCCAGCGCTTCGTTGAGCCATTCGCTGATGCGCTCGCCCCAGAACGCGTACAGGTCCTTGCCGCGGGCGTTGGCCAGCTTGGTGCCCATTTCCAGGCGGTAGGGCATCATCAGGTCGAGCGGGCGCAGCAGGCCGTAGAGGCCCGAGAGCATGCGCAGGTGTTGTTGCGCGTAGTCGAGGTCGGCTTCGGCCAGGCTGTTGGCGTCCAGGCCGGTATAGACGTCGCCCTTGAAGGCCAGCAGCGCCTGCTTGGCGTTGGCCGGGGTGAAGTCTGGGGTCCAGCTGCCGAACCGGGCGGCATTGAGGCCTGCCAGTTTGTCGGAGAGGTGCATCAGTTCGCTGATCTGCGCGGGGCTCAGCTCGCGCAACTGGGCGATCAGCTCCTGGGAATGGTCCAGGTACTGCGGCTGGGTGAAGCGCTCGGTGATTGGCGGCGTTTCGTAATCCAGGGTCTTGGCTGGGGATAGCACCATCAGCATGTCGTGGTCTCCATATAATCGTTGGCAGCGATAATAGGGAGTCGGGGCGGCAAACTCTAGCTATCGGTGGGATAGAAGCTTTAGCATCGCCGACAATGTGTGGCGGGCTCATTGGCGCCACCGACCCTTTATGGCAAAGCCACAATTTCCTTATCGTTGGAGAACTGCTTTTGCGCTTCGCTCTGTCGTTGGCTTCCTTGTTGTTCTGCCTGAGTGCCCAGGCGGCCGCGCCTGCGGCTGTGCTGGACCGTTCCGTGTGGCCCGAGGCATTGACCAGCCCGGTATTGTTCGACGTCGCCTCGCGCGCGGAAATCCTCGGTTTCGCCCGCGAACTCAGCGACAGCGAGGCCCTGGACGCCGCCGGCATGGCCCAGCGCCTGGGCCTGCGGCAGATCAACATGGACTCGATCAACGACCTGCGTGGCCGGCTCTGGCAACGCCTGTGGGAAAACTTCGACAAGGCCCAGCAGAGCTGCGAGCAGGATGCTTCATTCTGCTACGCCATCGACAACCTCGAGCAGTTGCAGCAGCAAGCCGCGACCTTCCAGGTGGCCAACGACTCCTTCTATGCAAAGTGGCTGGTCCCCGGCAAGCAGTTCAACATCGACTACCTTGACGAACTGCTGCACATGGCTGCGCTGTTTCCGCAGATCAGCAGCGAGGTGGCGCGCTTCAACGACCAGGAGCTCAACGGCGACGGCCTCAACGACCGGGTGTTCCTGTTGACCTTCGACGGCGGCCCGAGCCTGGTGCCCGGGGGCACCGACTGGATGACCGAGTACCTGCGCAAGCAGAAGATGTCGGCGACCTTCTTCGTGCTCGGCAACAGCATCGAGAAACGCCGCGACCTGGAGCGCGACCAGGACCAGGTTACCGACCTGCAGGCTCTCTACGCTGGCCAGTGCGTGGGTGTGCAGGGCTGGGAGTACCGCTCCCACAGCCAGTGGAACGACTGGAAGGATTCGGTGCAACGCAGCGTTGCGCTGGTCCAGGGCCAGTTGCCCGAGAGCTTCGTCCCCTTGTTTCGGCCGCCCTACGGCCAGCGCCGCGCCGACAGCGGCAGCTTTTTCGCGGCGCAGTCGCTGAAAGTGGCGTTGTGGGATATCGACGCCGCAGATGACCAACTGAACGCCGCGCAAACCGCCGACCGGGTGATGACGCTGATGTTGCTATGGCGCAAGGGCGTGATTGCATTCAGTGATGTTCCCGCCGTCGCCAAGGGCGCCGTACCGCTGATTCTGCAGCGCACGGTAGAGAGCGGAATCGCTTGGGAAGATTGCCATCAGTTTCGCTGAAAGGCCCGTGCTGCGGGGGCTGTGACGAATATGAAAGAAAAAATCTGAAACAGGAGGGGTGGGGCGGACTTCCGACTGTAAACGCGCCGGACGCCTTCGCCAAGCGTTATTCGTCACGTCGTAAAATAAACTTCAAAAAACCGTCAAAGTGCTTTTTCTGGTCATGGGTTTTGCGGTATCTAGAAGACAGACCGCCGAAACCTGCGACACAGGTGGCGTCTTCAACCGGCCCATATCCTGGTTCGTGGTGCCCTGCCTACAAGGGTACCGTTCGGCGGCTACTTCGCGGCGCAACTCCGTTCAGGGGTTGCGTTGACTGGCTCCCACAAAGGTGACCGAGTATGGATGAACAAGGACGCAGCACCTCTTCCAACCAGCCAATCCTTTATGTGCTCGATACCAACGTACTGATCCACGATCCCAACGCGCTGCTCAACTTTGAAGAACACCACGTCGCTATCCCCATGACTGTCCTGGAGGAACTGGACAAGCTCAAAAGCGGAAAACATTCGGTCGCCGCAGAATGCCGCCAGGCCATCCGCCTGATCGACATGACCCTCGGCGAGGCTTCCCCGGCCGACGTCGAGAAAGGCGTGCCGATCAAGCGCGGCAAGGGCGACCCCAAGGGTTACTTGTCGATCCTGATGAACAAGCGCAGCGAACCCGACAGCCTGCTGCCCGAACACCTGAACGACAACATCATCATCAACCAGCTGATCGACCTGCATGCGGCACGCCCGAAGCTGAACGTGATTCTGGTCACCAAAGACATCAACATGCGCCTCAAGGCCCGGGCGTGCGGGATCGAGGCCGAAGACTACAGCACCGACCAACTGGTCGACGACGTATCCATGCTTTCGCGTGGCTACCACACCCTCACCGGTTCGTTCTGGGACCGCGTCAGCAAGGTCGACACCCGTCAGGACCACGGCCGCACCTGGCACCGCGTGCAACTCACCGAGATGCTGCCGGCGGTGCACATGAACGAGTTCATCATCGATGAGCAAGGGTTCGTGGGCTGGGTCAAGGGCGTCAAGGCCGACGAGCTGATGATTCTCGACATGCACCAGGAGCCGCTGCTGCACCAGGAAGCCTGGGGCCTCAAGCCAAGGGACATCTACCAGGGCCTGGCGCTGTTCGCGCTGCTGGACCCGGACATCCACCTGGTCAACCTGTCGGGCGCCGCGGGCTCCGGCAAGACCATCCTCGCCCTGGCGGCGGCCATCGAACAGACCATGGTCACCAAGCGCTACCGCCGCATCATCGCCACCCGCAGCGTGCAGGGGCTCGACCAGGAGATCGGCTTCCTGCCCGGTACCGAAGCAGAGAAAATGGAGCCCTGGCTGGGGGCCATTACCGACAACCTCGAAGCCCTGCACATGGACGACGAGAACACCCATGGCAGCGTCGACTACATCCTCAGCAAGGTGCCGCTGCAGTTCAAATCGCTGAACTACATCCGCGGTCGCAGCTTCCAGCAGAGCCTGATTCTGATCGACGAATGCCAGAACCTGACGCCGCACCAGATGAAAACCATCATCACCCGTGCCGGTAACGGTTCCAAGGTGATCTGCCTGGGCAACCTGGCGCAAATCGATACCCCGTACCTTTCGGCCACCAGCTCGGGCCTCACCTACCTGACGGAACGCTTCAAGGACTTCCCGCAAGGCGTGCATATCACCCTGCAAGGGGTGCCCCGTTCGATTCTGGCCGAATACGCCGAATCTCACTTGTAACCCTGTCGCGCACTGCGCCGAGGGCCCTCGCAAGAGGGCCTTTTTGCGTGTGCCGGTTATTTCCTGTGCGGACCTCCCATGCTTTTGGCGTAAAATGCGCGCTTGCGATCCAGGAGTAGCACCGTGCTGACCCATCTCGATTCCCAAGGCCGTGCCAACATGGTCGACGTCACCGACAAGGCCGTGACCGCCCGCGAGGCTGTGGCCCAGGCCTTCATCCGCATGCTGCCGCAGACCCTGCAGATGATCGTCGACGGCGAGCATCCCAAGGGCGATGTGTTCGCTGTGGCGCGTATTGCCGGTATCCAGGCTGCGAAGAAAACCAGCGACCTGATCCCCCTGTGCCATCCGCTGATGCTCTCCAGCGTCAAGGTCGAGCTCAGTGCCGACGGCAGCGACCGCGTGCGCGTGGTGGCGCGCTGCAAGCTCTCGGGGCAGACGGGCGTGGAGATGGAGGCGCTGACGGCCGCCAGCGTCGCCGCATTGACGATCTACGACATGTGCAAGGCGGTGGACCGCGGCATGGTCATCGAAAACGTGCAGTTGCTGGAGAAGGTCGGCGGCAAGAGTGGCCACTTCCAGGTGGACCCGGCATGAGCATTCAGGTGCTGTACTTCGCCCGTTATCGCGAGGCGCTGGGGCTGGGCGAGGAACGCGTCGAAGGCGACTTCGCCAGTGTCGATGCCCTGCGCGGGCACCTGCTGGCCCGTGGCGATCGCCCGATGCTGGGCGAGGCCGGGCTGATGTGCGCGCGCAATGAAGAGCTATGCAGCGTCGCCGAGCCGTTGGTGGCGGGTGACGTGGTGGCGTTCTTCCCCACCGTGACCGGGGGCTGAGGATGGCCGTGAGGGTGCAGGTGGCGCCGTTCGATGCCGGTGCCGAGGTCAACGCCTTGCATGCCGCGAACCTGGGTGTGGGGGCGGTAGTGAGCTTCGTCGGCTATGTGCGCGACTTCAATGCCGGGCAGGCAGTGGCGGGGATGTTTCTCGAGCACTACCCCGGGATGACCGAGAAGGCGCTGCTGAAGATCGTCGCCGAGGCCGGGCGGCGCTGGCCGTTGCTCCGGCTGGAGGTGGTGCACCGGGTCGGCGAGCTGGCGCCGGGTGAGCCGATCGTGTTCGTCGGCGTGGCCAGCGCCCATCGCCAGGCCGCGTTCGAGGCCTGTGATTTCGTCATGGATTATTTGAAGACCAAGGCGCCGTTCTGGAAGAAGGAAAGCACCGAGGCGGGCCCGAAGTGGGTGGAAGGGCGCGAGAGCGACCTGGCGGCCGCGCGGCGCTGGGATTAGCCGGGCTCCTGCGGCGGTCATTCGGACGCCAAGCTCGCAGGCTGCGCCAGCTCCAACCCCGACCGCATTCGCAACACTAAAGCCAGCTTGGAATACGGTCGTGGTAGGAGCAACTGTCTGCCGACATCTGTGGCGACCCCACCGACGCCAAGCTCGCAGCCAAGGCGGCTCCTACCGCGACCGTGTTCACAACGCCAATTGGAGGCTGGAATACGGTCGTGGTAGGAGCTGGCGAAGCCTGCGAGCTTGGCGCTCGAAACGCCCCCGCTGCAGCCCCGCCAAACCGCCAGTCCTGCTGCCTCAGCTAGGCCGCTTGCGCTCCACCGGCTTGAGCAACTCGGCTGGCGGCATTTCGCAGCTGATCTTGCGGCCCAGCAGGGCCTCGATCGACGGTAGCTGGTAGGAGTCGTCTTCCCCGGCAAAACTGATCGACACACCGCTGGCGCCCGCGCGGCCGGTACGGCCGATGCGGTGCACGTAGTCGTCGGGCACTTCCGGCAAGGTGAAGTTGATCACGTGGCTGATGCCGTCGATGTGAATGCCACGGCCGGCGACGTCGGTGGCCACCAGTACGCGAATACGGCCTTCGCGGAAGTTCTCCAAGGTCTTGATGCGCTTGTGCTGCGGCACGTCGCCAGACAGCTGCGCGGCGTTGACGCCATCACGCACCAGTTTCTCTTCAATGCGCCGCACTTCGTCCTTGCGGTTGGCGAACACGATCACCCGTTCCCAGTCGCTGCCGGTGACCAGGTTGTACAGCAGGCGGTACTTGTCGCTGCTGGCCACGGCGTACACGTGCTGCTCGACGCTTTCGCTGGCGACGTTCTCTGGCTCGATCTCGACGATCGCAGGGTCGGTGGTCCACTGCTTGGCCAGGTTCATCACGTCTTCGGTGAAGGTGGCGGAGAACAGCAGCGTCTGGCGTTCGGCCTTGGGCGGGGTCTGGCGGATGATCTGCCGCACCTGGGGGATGAAGCCCATGTCGAGCATGCGGTCGGCTTCGTCCAGCACCATCACCTCGACCATGTCCAGGTGCACTTCGCCGCGCTGGTTGAAGTCGAGCAGGCGGCCCGGGGTGGCGACCAGGATGTCGCAGTGGCGAGCTTCGAGCTGCTTGAGCTGTTTATCGAAGTCCATGCCACCGACGAAGGTCATCACGTTGAGGCCGGTGTACTTGGTCAGGTTGGCCGCGTCCTTGGCGATCTGTACCACCAGCTCGCGAGTGGGGGCGATGATCAGTGCGCGGGGTTCACCCATGTAGCGCTCGCCGGGCGGTGGCGTCTGCTGCAGCTGGGTGATGATGGAAATCAGGAAGGCGGCGGTCTTGCCGGTGCCGGTCTGGGCGCGGCCGATGGCGTCCTGGCCCTTGAGGGTGAAGCCCAGTACCTGCGCCTGGATCGGCGTGCAGTACGGGAAGCCGAGGTCGTGGATGGCGTGCATCAGGTCGGCGGACAGCGGGAAGTCGTGGAAGCGGGTCTTGCCTTCCTGCGGCTCGACCTTGAAGTCTTCCAGTTTCCACAGGCTGGCAGCGGGCTTGGGCTTGCGCCGGGGTGGCGCTTCCTTCGCGACGGCTTCGGCCACTAGCTGGGTGCCATGCACCACCTGGCCATCGACCACGGTGTCGGTGGCGGCCACGGCCTGGGGTTCCAGTGCGGCGGATGCGGCCTCGAAAGGCGAGGCGATGTGCGCGGCGGCGGGATCTCCCAAGGGCTCCGCGGCTGGCAGGTCGTCCACGGCGCTGGAGCGGTAGGGGGCAGTCGTCACGGGGGCGAGCGGCTCAGCCTCGCTTTTACCGAACATTTTCTTGAGTGCTTTGAGCACGGTCTTCTCATCGGTTGGTTAAGGAATGTACGCCGGGCAGTGTAATGCAAGAATCGGGCGCGGCGTAGTGGCTGCGGCCACAGGCTACACGGCGCCACCGATTCAATCCCGTTCTAGTTCGTCCGCGCCTGCAGCCAGGCACCGATGTCCTTGATTTCTTTGGGTAACACTTCGTGGCCCATTGGGTATTCCTGCCAGGTAACGGTGACGTTCCAGCGTTTGAGGTGCTCAAGCGCCGTGCGGCCCATGGAATACAGCACTACATTGTCTTGTGTGCCATGCAGGCAGAGCGCCGGAATCGCCAGTTGGGCGGCGCAAAGTTGCACGTCGGCGGCGAAGGTCGGGGCGTAGGTGGAGAGGGCGATCACGCCTCCCAGCTGGCGCTCGGAACGCAGGTAGGCAGTGTGGTAGACCACGGCGCCGCCTTGGGAAAAACCCGCCAGAAAAATTCGCCCCGGCTGGATGCCGGCCGAAATCTGATCTTCAATCAAGTCCAGAACCTGCTGCGCAGAGCCTTCGAGCTGGTTTTCGTCGATGGCGCGGGCTGGGCTCATGGCGCGGATGTCATACCAGCTTGGCATCGCGTAGCCGCCATTGACGGTCACTGCGCGGGTGGGGGCCTGGGGCAGGATGAAGCGGGTGCTGGGCAGGCCTTCCATGAGTATTTCGGCCACGGGCATGAAGTCGTACCGGTCGGCACCCAGGCCGTGCAGCCAAATCACGCAGGCATCGGCGCTGGCGGTGGGTTCGAGGATCAAGGGTTCGGTCATGACTGCTCCTTTGTGGTGCGGGCGACTTTTTTGAGTGCGTTACAAAAGTGCGCGCTGAATCGATCTGAAATAAAGAGGTGCATATTTGAAAAGAGAATGTCGCAAGGCTACAAGTTTTGTGCTTGACGCGCACTGAATCGCTTCTGCTTACAACTCTGGTATGGCCTTTGCTATACAACCTTTGAATGAGGGCGCGCTTCCCTGTGGTAACACCCAGCTTTGAAGGCTGCAGGGCAACGCACAATCCGTCATACAGGTGGTTCACCCTCGGTTGAAGGAGGGTTGCGGATAGCTTGGCAGTTAAAGCCATCACGCTTCAATCCGTTCAAACGATCGGGAAACGGTGAGTTTCAGCCCGGAAAGCAGTGTACGCCTTTCGGTTTATTTCTTGCTCGTTACGCCGCCCGACCCAAAAAAAAGCCAGCACTGGTCGGACTTGCCTCAAAAAGGTGCGGCGCAACTCAAGCTCGGACACAACAAGAGCACATTGGAGGTTTTGAATGAAGATGTTGAAATCCACCCTGGCCGTACTGACCGCAGCAACCGCCCTGGGCGTTGCCAGCTTCGCTCAGGCAGGGGCTACCCTTGACGCAATCCAGAAGAAAGGCTTCATCCAGTGCGGCGTGAGCGACGGCCTGCCGGGCTTCTCCGTGCCGGACGCCTCGGGCAAGATTCTCGGCATCGACGCCGACGTCTGCCGCGCTGTGGCCGCTGCCGTATTCGGCGACGCCACCAAGGTCAAGTTCAGCCAGCTGAACGCCAAGGAGCGCTTCACCGCACTGCAGTCCGGTGAAATCGACGTGCTGTCGCGCAACACCACCTGGACCAGCTCGCGCGATGCCGGCATGGGCCTGGTCTTCGCCGGCGTCACCTACTACGACGGCGTTGGCTTCCTGGTGAACAAGAAGCTGGGTGTGAAGAGCGCCAAGGAACTGGACGGTGCGACCATCTGCATCCAGGCCGGTACCACCACCGAGCTGAACGTGTCCGACTACTTCCGTGGTAACGGCCTGAAATACGTGCCGATCACGTTCGACACCTCCGACGAAAGCGCCAAGTCGCTGGAAAGCGGCCGTTGCGACGTACTGACCTCCGACAAGTCGCAGCTGTACGCACAGCGCTCCAAGCTGGGCAACCCGACCGACTACGTGGTACTGCCGGAAACCATCTCCAAGGAGCCCCTGGGCCCAGTGGTACGCCGTGGCGACGAAGACTGGATGGCCATCGTCAAGTGGACCCTGTTCGCCATGCTCAACGCTGAAGAAGCGGGCGTGACCTCGAAGAACGTCGAAGAAATGGCCAAGTCCACCAAGAACCCGGACGTCGCTCGTCTGCTGGGTGCTGACGGTGAATACGGCAAAGACCTGAAAGTGCGCAAGGACTGGGTCGTGCAGATCGTCAAGCAAGTGGGTAACTACGGCGAAGTGTTCGACAAGAACCTTGGCAAGACCACCCCGCTGGCCATCGACCGCGGTATGAACGCCCTGTGGAACAACGGCGGTATCCAGTACGCACCACCTGTGCGCTGATCGGCTGAACGCCCGGTAGCCTTGCGGCTATCGGGCGTTGCTCTGTTTCATTTTTCCTGGGGCACTCAATGCAAAATCAAATCGGCGCACCCAAAGGGTTTTCCCTGACCGATCCACGTGTGCGTGCGTGGCTATTCCAGATCATCACCATCGTGGCGGTGATCTCCCTGGGCTGGTTCCTGTTTCACAACACCCAGACCAACCTGGAACACCGAGGCATTACCTCGGGGTTCGGCTTCCTTGAGCGCAGCGCCGGTTTCGGCATCGCGCAACACCTGATTTCCTACACCGAATCGGACAGCTACGCGCGGGTCTTCCTGATCGGCTTGCTCAACACCCTGCTGGTGACTTTCATCGGTGTGATCCTGGCGACCCTGCTGGGCTTCGTCATCGGTGTGGCGCGGCTGTCGAAGAACTGGGTGATCAACAAGCTGGCGACGGTGTACATCGAGATCTTCCGGAACATTCCGCCGCTGCTGCAGATCCTGTTCTGGTACTTCGCGGTGTTCCTGACCCTGCCCGGCCCGCGCGCCGCCCATGGCATCTTCGAAACGTTCTACTTCAGCAGCCGCGGCCTGAACATGCCGGCAGCGATCCCAACTTCGGGCGCATGGCCATTCACTATCGCCGTGGTGGTCGCCATCGTGGCAATCGTCATCATGTCGAAATGGGCGACCAAACGCTTCGAAGCGACCGGCCAGCCTTTCCACAAGTTCTGGGTCGGCCTGGCGATCTTCATCGTCATCCCCGCCTTGAGCGCGCTGGTTTTCGGCGCACCGGTGCACTGGGAATTCGCCCAGCTGCAAGGGTTCAACTTCGTCGGCGGCTGGGTACTGATTCCGGAACTGCTGGCACTGACCCTGGCCCTGACGGTGTACACCGCGGCGTTCATCGCCGAGATCGTGCGCTCGGGCATCAAGTCGGTCAGCCACGGCCAGACTGAAGCCGCCGCCTCCCTGGGGCTGCGCAACGGCCCGACGCTGCGCAAGGTGATCATCCCGCAGGCCCTGCGCGTGATCATCCCGCCGCTCACCAGCCAGTACCTGAACCTGGCGAAGAACTCGTCCCTGGCCGCCGGTATCGGCTACCCGGAGATGGTATCGCTGTTCGCCGGTACCGTGCTCAACCAGACGGGGCAGGCGATCGAAGTGATCGCCATCACCATGAGCGTCTACCTGGCCATCAGCATCAGCATTTCCCTGCTGATGAACTGGTACAACAAGCGCATTGCGCTGATCGAGCGGTGAGGATGCGCCCATGAGTACTCATACTTTCAAACCCGACATGCCACCACCGGGCAAGGTCTTCGGGCCCATGGCCTGGATCCGCAACAACCTGTTCGATGGCTGGTTCAACAGTATCCTGACGATCCTGGCGATCTACCTGATCTGGCTGATCGTGCCGCCGATTCTCGAGTGGGCCTTCTTCAAGGCTACCTGGGTCGGTACCACGCAGGCCGACTGCAGCAAGGAGGGCGCCTGCTGGGTGTTCATCGAGCAGCGCTTCGGCCAGTTCATGTACGGCTACTACCCGCAGGAGATGCGCTGGCGCGTCGACCTGACGGTGTGGCTGGCGATCATCGGCGTCGCGCCGCTGTTCATCGGCAAGGTGCCGCGCAAAGGCATCTACGCGCTGTGCTTCATCGTGCTGTACCCGATCATCGCCTACTTCCTGCTGCATGGCGGCGCGTTCGGCCTGGAAAACGTGGCGACCAGCCAATGGGGCGGCCTGATGCTGACCCTGGTGATCGCCGTGGTCGGTATCGCCGGCGCTTTGCCGCTGGGCATCCTGCTGGCGCTGGGGCGGCGTTCTAACATGCCGGCGGTGAAGGTGGTGTGCGTGACCTTCATCGAGTTCTGGCGCGGCGTGCCGTTGATCACCGTGCTGTTCATGTCGTCGGTGATGCTGCCGCTGTTCCTGCCCGAAGGCATGAACTTCGACAAGCTGCTGCGCGCCCTGATCGGCGTGATCCTGTTCCAGTCGGCCTACGTGGCCGAAGTGGTACGGGGCGGCATGCAGGCCATTCCCAAGGGCCAGTACGAAGCCGCTTCCGCCATGGCCCTGGGTTACTGGCGCAGCATGGGCCTGGTGATCCTGCCGCAAGCGTTGAAAATGGTCATTCCTGGCCTGGTGAACACCTTGATCGCACTGTTCAAGGACACCAGCCTGGTGATCATCATCGGCCTGTTCGACCTGCTCAACAGCGTCAAGCAAGCCGCCGCCGACCCGAAATGGTTGGGTATGGCTACCGAGGGCTATGTATTTGCGGCCCTGGTGTTCTGGATTTTCTGTTTCGGTATGTCCCGCTACTCCATGCATCTGGAGCGCAAGCTGGACACTGGCCACAAGCGTTAGGAGTTTTCACATGAGCGAAGCGATCAAACAGCCTGTGGCGAGCGCCGACGGCATCATCCAGATGACCGGCGTGAACAAGTGGTACGGCCAGTTCCATGTGTTGAAAGACATCAACCTGAACGTCAAGCAGGGCGAGCGTATCGTGCTGTGCGGTCCTTCGGGTTCGGGCAAGTCGACCACCATCCGCTGCATCAACCGCCTGGAAGAACACCAGAAGGGCACTATCATCGTCGACGGCGTGGAGCTGACCAACGACCTCAAGCAGATCGAGACCGTGCGCCGCGAAGTGGGGATGGTGTTCCAGCACTTCAACCTGTTCCCGCACCTGACCATCCTGCAGAACTGCACCCTGGCGCCGATGTGGGTGCGCAAGATGCCCAAGCGTCAGGCCGAGGAAATCGCCATGCACTACCTGGAGCGCGTACGCATTCCAGAGCAGGCGCACAAGTACCCAGGGCAGATGTCCGGTGGCCAGCAGCAGCGTGTGGCGATTGCCCGCGCACTGTGCATGAAGCCGAAGATCATGCTGTTCGACGAACCGACCTCCGCGCTCGACCCGGAAATGGTCAAGGAAGTACTCGACACCATGATCGGCCTGGCCGAGGACGGTATGACCATGCTCTGCGTGACCCACGAAATGGGCTTCGCACGTACCGTGGCCAACCGGGTGATCTTCATGGACAAGGGCGAGATCGTCGAACAGGCTGCGCCGAACGACTTCTTCGACAACCCGCAAAGCGACCGCACCAAGATGTTCCTCAGCCAGATCCTGCATTGATGGGCGAAAGGCGATAATTAAAAAAGCCCGGACAGAGTTCCGGGCTTTTTTATTTCATGATGGCGCAAATAATAAGCGCCTATTGCCTAGACTATTCCCGAAGCATGGAAGTAGGCGAGTGTAATACGGTTCAATGCCAGATAGGCCTGCGCCGGGTTTTCATGCTGCATGGCCGTTTGCAAGATATCCAGGTAAGCCTCCAGCTCGAAATGCTTGGCCTCGGCAAACTCGGGTGCTATTTCCTGGTCTTCATAGAAATTGACGTGTGCCCGGCAGTACTCGGCGATGAAGAAGTAGATGGCAGCGTGCTCACGGCCCGCCTGCAGGGCGCTTTCGCACTGCAGGCGAACGGTCTTGAACGATTCGGTGCCGAAATGGGCTTGGGTGAAGCCTTGGTGGATTTCAGCGATAAGCATGGGCGTATTCCTTGTTATGGTGAGTTGTATGCGCGTCCGAGCGGGTGCTTTTCGACGAAAATCCCCAGTTCATAACAGGGGTGGCCGAAGATGAGTGGGCATTCTTGGGCTGTGCGAAACCTGGCGTTCCCAGCTCGGGTGCACATCGAGTCGGAGAGTAACATTCGGGATAACAGGGTTTTAGCGGGGAAGTATTTCCTTGCACCGGTTAATTGGTTATCAGCATTGTTATTTTAGTGGCAGTACTTGCCGTTTATTGTTTCCGCCGGTCTCTCTCTCGAGGCTTTGGGTTGACCCAGGGTGGTGCAAACTGCGAAAGTGCGCGGCTTATTGCTAGCTATTTCTGCCGAGATAAACATGTCGACTCCTCCCCAGCAGGCCGCTCCGGTCACCGAGCCTGCCACTCTGCCGCCCGCCGCCGCTGCGCCTGTCGCCCGCCGCTGGCTACTATTGATTGGCCTGGTGATGGTTGCCCTCAACCTGCGCCCGGCGTTGTCGAGCATGGCGCCGTTGCTGGGCCAGGTGTCCGAGGCGCTGGGCTTGTCCGGTACGGCGTCGGGCTTGCTGACCACCTTGCCGGTCCTGTGCCTGGGCCTGTTCGCGCCGCTGGCGCCGCTGTTGGCACGGCGCCTGGGCAGCGAGCGGGTGGTACTGCTGATTCTGCTGATGTTGGCGCTGGGCATTGGCCTGCGCAGCCAGTTCGGCGTGGCCGGGCTATTTGCGGGCAGCCTGGTGGCCGGGGCCAGCATCGGGATTATCGGCGTGCTGCTTCCGGGCATCGTCAAGCGCGACTTCGCCCAGCAGGCCGGGACCATGACCGGGGTCTACACCATGGCCCTGTGCCTGGGCGCGGCATTGGCGGCGGGCAGCAGCGTGCCGATCAGCAAAATGCTGGGCGACCGTTGGGACCTGGGTTTGGGCTTCTGGCTGCTGCCGGCGCTGCTGGCGGCGATGGTGTGGTGGCCGCAGGCGCGCACGCTGCATGCCTCGCACAAGGTCGCCTACCGGGTGCGCGGCCTGTTCAGGGATCGCCTGGCTTGGCAGGTCACCTTGTTCATGGGGCTGCAATCGTCGCTGGCGTATATCGTATTCGGTTGGCTGCCATCGATACTCATGGACCGCGGCTTGTCGGCGCAAGAAGCGGGGCTGGTGATGTCCGGCTCGATCATCGTGCAGTTGGTGAGCGCCTTGACCGCCCCCTGGTTCGGCACCCGCGGGCGCGACCAGCGCCTGGCGATCGTAGTGGTGATGGCGATGTCGCTGGCAGGTCTGTTCGGGTTGCTGTATGCACCGCTGAGTGGCATCTGGGGCTGGGCCGTGGTGCTGGGGCTGGGGCAGGGCGGGGTGTTCGCCCTGGCGCTGACCTTGATCGTGCTGCGCTCGCCCGATGCCCACGTCGCCGCCAACCTGTCGAGCATGGCCCAAGGCGTGGGTTACACCATCGCGTCCATGGGGCCGCTGGCGGTCGGGCTGGTGCACGACATGAGTGGCGGCTGGGCTGCCGTGGGTTGGGTGTTCGCGGTGATCGGCGTGTTGGCCACGGCAGCCGGCCTGGGTGCTGGCCGGGCGCTGCAAGTGCAGGTGCGCAGCGAACGGCTGTGATTGCGCTGGTGTGGCTTTCATCGCCAAGCTCGCAGCCAAGGCCGCTCCTACCCCGATCGCATTCCACCCCTAAATCGGCGCTTTAAAAACGGTCGGTGTAGGAGCTGGCGCAGCCTGCGAGCTCGTCGTCGGTGGGTTCGCCACAGATGTCGGCAGACAGTTGCTCCTACCCTGATCGTGTTCCAACGCGGTATTTGCCGTGGGAATTCAATCGGGGTAGGAGCGGCCTTGGCTGCGAGCTTTTTCTGGCGAGCGCCTCGCGTTACCTGATACAACTGCGCACGACAAGAAAAGTGGAAACAACCCCCATGAGCGAAGCCCTGATCCACGAGTTCTACAGCGCCTTTCAGCGCCTGGATGGCGAGGCCATGGCTGCCTGCTACAGCGATGACGTGGTGTTCGACGATCCGGCCTTTGGCACCCTGATCGGCGAGGATGCCCGCGACATGTGGCGCCTGCTCGCCAGCCGCGCGCAGCAGTTCTCGCTGACCTTCGATCAGGTTCGCAGCGATGGCCACAATGGTAGCGCCCACTGGGTGGCCACCTACTTGTTCAGCCAGAGTGGCCGGACCGTGGTCAATGATATCCACGCGCGCTTCGTGTTCCGCGATGGCAGGATCTGCGAGCACCACGACCAGTTCGACTTCTGGCGCTGGTCGCGGCAGGCCCTGGGTACGCCGGGGCTGCTGCTCGGCTGGACGCCGATGCTGCGCGGCAAGGTCAACCGGCAGGCGCTCAGGGGGTTGCGCAGCTTTCAGGGCGCGCGCGGCCGGCAAGCGCTCTGATATCCTTGGCGCCATGTCCGACACCGAACGTCCACCACTGCCCAAGCCCTGGTCCGTGTACCTGGTGCGCGCCGCCAATGGCGCCCTGTACTGCGGCACCAGCGACGACCCCGTGCGCCGCTTCGCCAAGCACCAAAGCGGCAAGGGCGCGCGCTTCTTCGCCTCCAGCCCGGCGGTCGCACTGGTGTATGTGGAAACCTGGCCCGACAAGGGCGAGGCACTGCGCCAGGAGCGCTTGATCAAGCGCCTGCGCAAGGCGGCCAAGGAGGCCCTGGTACGGAGTTATGCCGTGGCCACCATCAGCGCCGTTGATGAGCCGCTATCGGCTTGAGCGCCGACGGGTAGGCCAAAGGCGCGCGCGAGGTTAAGCTGGGAAACAACTTCCAACAGCTGACGCCGCCATGACCGAAATCATTCTGCACCATTACCCTGCTTCGCCCTTCGCCGAGAAGGCCCGCCTGATGCTGGGGTTCAAGGGCCTGTCCTGGCGTTCGGTGAAGATCCCGCCGATGCTGCCCAAGCCCGACCTGATCCCGCTGACCGGTGGCTACCGCAAGACCCCGGTGTTGCAGGTGGGCGCCGATATCTACTGTGACACCGCGCTGATCGCCCGCCGGCTGGAGCAGGAGAAAACCCAGCCGGCGCTGTTTCCCGCCGGCCAGGAAATGATCGTCGCCAGCTTCTCGGCCTGGCTCGACTCCTTCGTGTTCTCCAACTGCGTGGCCCTGGTGTTCCAGCCGGAATCGGCCGCCGTGCGCTTTGCGCGCATGCCCCCGGACATGATGAACGCCTTTATCGCCGACCGCGCCAAGTTGTTTTCCGGGGGAACCGCCAGCCGTGTCGAACTGGAACAGGCCAAGCAGCAATGGCCGGTGATCATGGTGCGGCTTGAGCAGCAGTTGCAGCGTGAAGAGGGGGAGTACCTGTTCGGTGCGCCGAGCGTGGCCGACTTCTCCATGGCGCACCTGTGCTGGTTCCTCAAGGCCACACCCGTGACTGCGCCGCTGGTGGACGCCTATCCGGCGGTGAGCGCCTGGTTTACCCGGGTGATGGGCTTCGGCCATGGCGCCCCGAACGAAATGACCGGCGAGCAGGCATTGGACGTGGCCCGTGATGCAACGCCCGCGGCCTTGCCGAGCGAGCCGTTCGATGATCCCAACGGTTTCAAGGCCGGCGACCAGGTGACCATCGCCGCCGTCGACTATGGCTGCGACGGCGTGGCGGGGGAGCTGGTGCATGCCGGTGGCGAGTCGTTCATCCTCAAGCGCGAAGACGAACGCGTCGGCACCGTGCACGTACACTTCCCGCGCATCGGTTTCCGTCTCGAGAAGCGGTGAGTCAGGTATAGGTGTTCAAGGCTGCCGGCCTCATCGCCGGCAAGCCGGACTCCCACAAGAGGACGACGCCGACCCTGTGGGCGTCCGGCTTGCGGGCGATGAGGCCGGTGCAGGCCACTCAGTCCTTGCGGCGCTTGAGTTGATCGGTCAGCTGGGTGGGCAGGCCCTTGATGATCAAGGTGCCTGCCTCTTCGTCGTACTCGATCTTGGAGCCCAGCAGGTGCGCTTCGAAGCTGATCGACAGGCCCTCGGCCCGGCCGGTGAAGCGGCGGAACTGGTTGAGGGTGCGTTTGTCAGCCGGGATTTCCGGCGACAGGCCGTAATCCTTGTTGCGGATATGATCGTAGAAGGCCCGTGGGGTATTCTCGTCGAGCAACCCGGAGAGTTCTTCCAGGGCCATGGGCTCACCCATTTTCGACTGGCTGCTGGCGTAGTCCACCAGTACCTGGGTCTTCTCGCGGGCTTGTTCTTCGGGCAGGTCCTCGCTTTCGACGAAATCGCTGAAGGCCTTGAGCAGGGTGCGGGTCTCGCCCGGCCCGTCGACGCCTTCCTGGCAGCCGATGAAGTCGCGGAAATACTCCGAGACCTTCTTGCCGTTCTTGCCCTTGATGAACGAGATGTACTGCTTGGACTGCTTGTTGTTCTGCCACTCCGACAGGTTGATGCGCGCCGCCAGGTGCAGCTGGCCGAGATCGAGGTGGCGCGACGGGGTCACGTCCAGCGCTTCGTTCACCGCCACGCCTTCGCTGTGGTGCAGCAGGGCGATCACCAGGTAGTCGGTCATGCCTTGCTGGTATTGGGCGAACAGCACGTGGCCGCCGGCCGACAGGTTGGACTCTTCCATCAGTTTTTGCAGGTGTTCCACGGCGATACGGCTGAACGCGGTGAAGTCGTGCTCGGCGTCCAGGTATTCCTTCAGCCAGCCACTGAACGGGTGCGCGCCCGACTCGGCGTGGAAGAAGCCCCAGGCCTTGCCTTGCTTGGCGTTGTAGCTGTCGTTGAGGTCGGCGAGCATATGCTCGATGGCCTGCGACGCCTGCAGCTCGCTGTCGCGGGCGTGGAGCACGGCAGGGCTGCCGTCGGGTTTCTTGTCGATCAGGTGGACGATGCAGTGGCGGATCGGCATGGGCTTCTCGGCTGGTAAAGTGACTGCCAGCGTAGCGGGGAGAACGCTCGCTGCAAAGTCGCCAAGTGTAACCTAAACACTGCCTCCGACAGCCCTCGGGGCCCCTGAATCCGGCGTTTGCGTCCGAATTTGCCTACATTTTGACCAAATGCTCAATAAACCTGAATATTTGCGCCGACAATGGCGGATATTTATCCGTTGCTGTGCTAGTTTTGCCCGGTCTTGCGCCCTGTTCGGTATCGAACATCGAGAGAACGGGTGCATCACTCGCAGTGAACTGCTGTCAGGTCGAACCAAACGCCGTTTTGTGCATCTACATTCGCGATTGGCGTGGTACTCGAAACCATGGCCAGGCCCGCCGGGTCTGGACTTACGGCTGACATTGCACTCTGCAATCCAAATGAATTTGATAGGGAAGGAACACCACCATGGCATTAACCAAAGACCAACTGATCGCCGACATTGCCGAAGCTATCGACGCGCCTAAAACCACCGCGCGCGCTGCTCTGGAGCAACTGGGCCAGATCGTTGCTGATCAGTTGGAGAATGGCAGCGAAATCACCCTGCCGGGTATCGGCAAACTGAAAATCACCGAGCGTCCTGCTCGCACTGGCCGCAACCCTTCGACCGGCGCCGCCATCGAAATCGCTGCCAAGAAAGTCGTGAAATTCGTGCCTGCCAAAGTGCTGACCGACTCTGTGAACAAGTAATTGTAAACAGGCTCACAAAAGCCGCGCCCGGGGGTGACCCCTGGCGCGGTTTTTTATTGTCCGGGATCTAGCGGGCCTGGAAGGTCCAGGCGATAAAGCGGCTCTGCTTCTGCCCCTGGCCCATCTCCACGACCTTGCTGTCCAGCGCCCCGGCCTTTTTCAGCGCGGCCTGGATGCCCGGCAGATTGGAAGCTTTCGACACCAGGGTGCTGAACCAGCGCACCTGCTGGCCGAACGCGACGCTCTCGGCCACCAGCTGGCTGGTGAAGCGAATCTCGCCACCTTCGCACCACAGCTCGTTGTTCTGCCCGCCAAAGTTGAGCACCGGCAGCTTGCGCTTGGGATCGGCCTTGCCCAGGGCGCGCCATTTGCGCTGGCTGCCCTTGGTGGCCTCGGCCAGGGAAGAATGGAAGGGCGGGTTGCACAAGCTCAGGTCGAAGCGCTCGTCGGGCTGTATGAGGCCCAGGAGGATGTGCTTGGGGTTGCCTTGCACACGCAGGCTGATGGCCTTTTCCAGCCCGTTGGCCTTGACGATGGCCTTGGCCGAGGCCAGCGCCACGGGGTCGATGTCCGAGCCTACGAACTGCCAGCGGTAGTCGCTGTGGCCCAGCAACGGGTAGATGGCGTTGGCACCCACGCCCACGTCGAGTACGCGCACGCTGTTGCCCCGCGGGATCTCACCGCCGCTCTGTTCGGCCAGCAGGTCGGCCAGGCCGTGCAGGTAGTCGGCGCGGCCAGGGATGGGCGGGCACAGGTAGCCCTCGGGGATGTCCCAGTGCTGGATGCCGTATAGCGCCCGCAGCAGCGCCCGGTTGAAGACCTTCACTGCGGCCGGGTTGGCGAAGTCGATGCTTTCCTTGCCATAGGGGTTGATGATCACGAACTGCGCCAGTTCGGGGCTGCCCTTGATCAGCTTGGGGAAGTCGTAGCGGCCCTGGTGGCGATTGCGCGGGTGCAGGGTGGCTTTGGTGGGGGTGTTCATGAGTGATGCTCCAGTTGCTCGCCCAGCGGTTAGCGGCGCCAATAACGTAGGAGTCCGGCTTGCCGGCGATGGCGATTTCAAGATCGCTATCGCCGGCAAGCCGGACTCCTACAAAGCGTACGGCGAACGAGCGGGTTGAAGCAGCAGGCCTGATGGGTTACAGGCTGCTGATCCGCGCGTGCTGTTCGGCCAACTTGCCCAGGGCCTGTTCGGCCTCGGCCAGCTTGGCGCGTTCCTTGTCGATCACCGCCGGTGGCGCCTTGTCGACGAAGGCGGCGTTGGACAGCTTGCCACCCACGCGTTCGACTTCACCCTGCAGGCGCTGGATTTCCTTGTCCAGGCGCGCCAGTTCGGCACCCTTGTCGATCAGGCCGGCCATCGGCACCAGCACTTCCATCTCGCCCACCAGCGCGGTGGCGCTCAATGGCGCCTCGGCACCGGCTTGCAGCACGGTGATGGACTCCAGCTTGGCGAGTTTCTTGAGCAGTGCCTCGTTTTCGTTCAGGCGGCGCACGTCTTCGTTGCTGGCATTCTTGACGAAGATCTGCAGCGGCTTGCCTGGGCCGATGTTCATTTCGCCGCGAATGTTGCGGGTGCCCAGCATCAGGCCCTTGAGCCATTCGATGTCGTCTTCGGCGGCCGGGTCGATGCGCGACTCATTGGCTACTGGCCATGGCTGCAGCATGATGGTCTTGCCTTCGGCGCCCGCCAGCGGTGCCAGGCGCTGCCAGATTTCTTCGGTAATGAACGGCATGAACGGGTGCGCCAGGCGCAGCGCCACTTCCAGCACGCGCACCAGGGTGCGGCGGGTGCCGCGCTGGCGCTCGACCGGGGCGTTCTCGTCCCACAGTACCGGCTTGGACAGCTCCAGGTACCAGTCGCAATACTGGTTCCAGATGAACTCGTACAGCGCCTGGGAGGCCAGGTCGAAACGGAACTGGTCGAGCTGGCGGGTCACTTCGGCTTCGGTGCGCTGCAGCTGCGAGATGATCCAGCGGTCGGCCAGCGACAGCTCGTAGGCCTCGCCGTTCTGGCCGCAGTCTTCGCCCTTGTCGAGCACGTAGCGCGCGGCGTTCCAGATCTTGTTGCAGAAGTTGCGGTAGCCTTCGACGCGGCCCATGTCGAACTTGATGTCGCGGCCGGTTGAGGCCAGCGAGCAGAAAGTGAAGCGCAGGGCGTCGGTGCCGTAGCTGGCGATGCCGTCGGCGAACTCGTCGCGGGTCTGCTTCTCGATCTTCTTGGCCAGCTTGGGCTGCATCATGCCGGAGGTGCGCTTTTGCACCAGGGCTTCGAGCTCGATGCCGTCGATGATGTCCAGCGGGTCGAGGACGTTGCCCTTGGACTTGGACATTTTCTGGCCCTGGCCATCACGCACCAGGCCGTGCACGTACACGGTCTTGAACGGTACCTGCG
>Ga0308164_10001188_pt1 | contig 32252 bp, 26 predicted proteins | sample PhyTR2_FD_201031 | JGI IMG/M metagenome (GOLD analysis project Ga0308164, IMG submission 201031) | Phyllosphere microbial communities from UC Gill Tract Community Farm, Albany, California, United States - DLSLT.R2 | ecosystem: Host-associated > Plants > Phyllosphere > Unclassified | place: USA... | reverse complement strand
TATTTATAATAAAGTTTCAATAATATTAATGCATTAATAATTATTCATTGAATATAAGTTCCCTGCAAAGTGACTAAAACAAGGAGTCCGGCCATTCGGCCGGACTCCTCTTCAGTATATTTTAAACTTTTATTTAAAAAGCGTTGATTCCTGTAATATCTAAACCGGTGATCAGTAAATGAACATCATGTGTACCTTCATATGTTATTACAGACTCCAGATTGGCTGCGTGTCTCATCATTGGGAATTCTCCCATAATTCCCATACCGCCAAGGATCTGTCTGGACTCTCTTGCAATATCAATAGCCATTTTCACATTGTTACGTTTCGCCATTGAGATCTGTGCAGGGCTTGCCTTATGGTCATTTTTAAGGTTTCCTAACTGAAGGCACAGCAATTGTGCCTTTGTGATTTCTGTTAAGAATTCAGCTAATTTCTTTTGCTGAAGCTGGAAAGAACCGATCGGCTTGCCAAACTGTTTTCTTTCTTTAGAATATTGAACAGCTGTACAGTAGCAGTCAATTGCTGCACCAATTACGCCCCATGATATTCCGTATCTTGCTGAATTCAGACAAGATAATGGCCCTTTTAATCCGGTTGCTCCCGGAAGTAGATTTTCTTTAGGAACTTTTACATTATTAAATACCAGTTCTCCGGTTTTAGAAGCCCTCAAACTCCATTTATTATGAGTTTCCGGCGTGGTAAAGCCTTCCATACCTCTTTCAACGATCAGTCCCTGTATTTTTCCTTCTTCATTTTTAGCCCATACTACTGCAATATTACATAATGGAGAGTTTGTGATCCACATTTTAGCACCATTCAGTAGATAATGATTACCCATATCTTTGAAATAAGTTTCCATAGAACTTGGATCAGAACCGTGGTTAGGCTCAGTAAGTCCGAAAGAACCGATCATTTCTCCTGCAGCAAGATGAGGAAGGTATTTTTTCTTTTGCTCCTCGGAACCGAATTCATTGATTGGGAACATTACCAGTGAGCTCTGTACCGAAGCAGCAGAACGTACTGCAGAATCTCCTCTTTCCAATTCCTGCATAATCAAACCGTAAGAAATCTGATCTAAACCTGAACCGCCATATTCAACAGGAATATATGGACCTAAAGCTCCAATTTTTCCCAATTCTCTCATCAAGCCCGGAATATCTGTATGATTTTGTGCGGCCTGATCGATCTGCGGCATTACAAAACTTTCCACCCAATCTCTTACCGATTGACGGATCAGTTTGTGTTCTTCAGTAAGTAAAGCATCAATTCCGTAATAGTCTGGAATGCTTGTAAGAGGATAATATGACATGATTTTTTTGATTTGTTTAAAAGTAATACTTTTCGTGTGGTTGGAAAAATTTTTTTGTAAATCTTTATTACCTATGATTCTCAATAGGATAAATAAGATTGGGAGAGTTTTGATAAAAATACAGCCTCCTAAGATTCCTCGTCATTAGAGATAGGATACTGATTGGCAGAATTATGTACCTTAGTTTTAAACTTATACAGATATGGAGCTTTGTTGGCAGATCCATCATATAATTTCTCCAGTCTGTCCAGAATATTTAAGCTTAATATTTTACGCTGGAAATTATTTCTCCTGAATTTCTGACCTAAAATAGTCTCATAAAGTGACTGTAAATCTTTCATGGTAAATTTTTCAGGAAGAAGATTGCTGGCAGCCACTTCCGTATTAATATTCATACGAAGATATTCAAGGCCCGTTTCTATGACTCTGTCATGATCGAAAGCCATTTTAGGCAGATTATTTACCTCAAACCATTCACAGCTTTCATTAAAAGCGTCCGGAAAAGTATTGGCAATTGAAAAATCGATCAGGCTGCAGTAGCCTACGGTAATGAATCTCTGGAAGATCCAGTGATCTTTGGGAACCTCAATTCCTTTATTATTGAGAAGAATCTGGTGGACATTATTCTCCGTACGGTCTATTCTTCCAAAAGTGTGGAACTGCTTTAGGAAAAGATCCTGAAGATGGGTTCTTTCATATAAAACTCTGGCAGCGGCTTCACGGAGATCTTCATCGTTAAAAACAAACCCACCCGGGAGCGACCACAGATCCAGATCATGATATTTTAAAAGCAAAACCTTCAAAATATTATTGTGAAAACCAAATATCGTGCAGTCAACAGATACATGTGCTACAAAATCTTTTGTATCAATAAGTTCCTGAAGGGTTTCTTTGTTTTTTGTGTCTTTGATTTTCATGGGAGTAAAAATAAAATTATTTTCTATATTTTCTTTCCTGCAAGCCTAAAATATATTAAACTCACTGTAAAAAGCACAGAAACAGCCAGTAATATATACAGCGGATAATAGTTTAAGAGTTGTTTTCCAAACAAAACAGACATAATAATAGAACTGACAGAGCTGCCTAGAGACGAAAAAATCACAATTAGGGAAGTAAACAGGTTGATTTTTTCTTTGTCAACCTTTGCAATCATTTTTGAATTGATGACAGGGTAGAGCGGTGAAAGGAAGAGTCCGATTACCGGGAATAAAAACAAGATTACGGTAGAATTTACAGAATCAAAATACTGGATTCCTAAAATAATGAAAAGGATTAGAATAATTAAAGAGATGCATAAAATATAGTATCTGGATAATGAAAATCTTTGGATGATATTCGCCGTTACTGTTCTTCCGGCATAAGAAAAAAGAGCGAGAAAAGAAGTAGCCTGTAAAGCAAAGAATGAATTGACATTCAGGTGATTTTTATAAAAAGAAGGTAACCATGAATTAAACCCTTGTTCCACAAAAACGATGAAGAAAACCACAGCAAGGAATAGTATGGTAGCCGGTTTGGCAAATGCTGAAAGTTCCGAAATAAGACTCTTGCTTTCAGATTTTTTGGCTTCTGAAATATCTAGCTTTAAGAATAAAAATATAGTAATTGCGCAAAGTATGGATATGGAAAGAAAACCAAATTTCCAAAATTCCGAATAGCGGCTTGAGATCAACCATCCAAAGCCTGTATTGACCACAAAGATTCCCACCATAAATGTTGCTTCTACACTATTCATCATCTTCGCAAGAGACTTTTCATCTGAAATATTATTCCGGATAATCCCAAAAACACAGATTTTTCCGACCGCAAAACAAGTCCCGATAATTGCAAACCAGACTTTGTAAAACCAAAAATCTTCTATAAACGGAAGCAGACACGAACAGATACCGACAATAACCAGCGCAGAAATCAAAGCTTTTTTAGTGCCGGTTTTACTGATGAAATTCACTGCGAAAAGTGAAATAAAAGCGATTGGAAGATCCTTGAATGATTCTAAAAGACCCAACTTTTCGTAGGTGATCTTTGCTTCCGAAAGTTGAAGAATTACAATACCCATGCAGTTCAAGACCATTGAAAAAATAAGAAAGGTCAGTTTTAAGGGAAGAGAGATTTGGGAAAGCTTAGCCGTCATTTTGGGGATTTTTTTGTTAATGTTTTTGGCAGTATTTTATGAATTATGAAATAAATATAGGGCTTTAAACCCCCAAAAATAAACGAAAAATTAAAATAATTATGAATAGAATGTTAATTATTTAAAAAAAAATATATTTTTATTGTCTCAATTTGAGAATTAATAAACTAACTGTATATGAATCTAAGAATATCAAGAAGTCTGGGATTGGTTGCCGTGCTGTATTTTACAGCCAATTTCAGTGCGCAGACTACGGTAAACGATACCGTTCCGAAAGAGAATAAAATAGAGGAGGTGGTAATGATTGGTTACGGCAGCCAGAAAAAAAGCAACGTGACAGGAGCTATTTCCAGCGTTAAAGCAAAGGATATTGAAAATGTGCCGGCTGGAAGGCCCGAGCAGGTTCTTCAAGGAAGGGCAGCAGGTGTTACAGTGATTTCAAATTCGGGACAGCCCGGTTCAAAAGCTACCATCCGTGTCCGTGGTATTACCAGTTTTGGAGCAGGAAGTAACGACCCTCTATGGGTAGTGGATGGAATTGTAGTTGACAACATTGGATGGCTGAATCAGTCTGATATTGAAGGGATGGAAATTCTTAAGGATGGAGCCTCTGCCGCCATCTACGGAGTTTCTGCAGCAAAAGGAGTGGTTCTGATTACAACTAAAAAAGGGGTAAAAGGACGTCTTAATGTTTCTTATAACGGATTTCTAGGTGTTGGAAGTGCCTCTAAAAAACTCGACTTACTCAATGCAGCTCAATATGCAACAATTATTAATGAAGCCAACGTAAACGACGGACGTAATCCTGTTTTCGCCAATCCTTCAGGTTATGGGCAAGGAACAGATTGGCAAAAAGAAATATTTAATTCGGCGCAGCGTACCTCTCACGAGTTCAGCATCAGCGGAGGAAATGATAAATCTACTTATTATTCTTCATTTGGTTACTATGATCAGGAAGGTATAGTAATGAGAGATATTTCTTATTATAAAAGACTGAATGCAAGACTGAATTCAAATCATAAAATATTTGATTTTTTAACGGTAGGACAGACCTTCGCTTATACACATACGAAATCACAGGGGATTAATGAAAATGGAGAATTTGGAGGCCCACTAAGTTCGGCTATAAATATGGATCCGCTTACGCCTGTAGTAGTCACTGATCCTGCTATGCTTGCTACAAATCCATATAACAATCCCGATATTATGGGCTCACTTGTACGGGACGAAAATGGAAATCCATATGGAATTTCAAGTCGTGTAAACAAAGAAATGTCTAACCCAATTGCGTTTAAAAAAACACAGATGGGAAGATACAAATGGAGTGATGATATGGTAGCAAATGTATTTGCTGAATTAAAATTCAACAAAAACTTCACTTTTAAGTCAAGCGTGAATGGGAAATTATCCTATTGGGGTGAACAGGCTTTTACCCCTAAATATTATTTAGGACCTGCCAATAAGACTGATTTTAATAATTTATTCAGACAGACCGATAAAAAATTTGAATGGAGTACAGAAAATACGCTTACTTATCAGAATAAGTTTGGGGAGCATAACTTAAATGTATTGCTAGGGCAGGGATATTATGAGTACAATATCTCTTCTGGTCAGAATACAACGTATAAGAATCTTCCTACCAACAACTGGGAAGATGCATCATTTAACTTTGAGATTCCTCAAACAGACAGGTTGACCAACGCTTGGGACGGAAAAGAAACCCATAAAACTTCTTATTTCGCAAGGGTTGTATATGACTATAACAATAAATATCTATTTACAGGAACAATACGAAGAGACGGGTCCTCAAAATTTGCCAGAGATTATCACTGGGGAAACTTCCCGGCAATGTCTTTGGGGTGGAATTTATCCAACGAGAGCTTCTGGCCTGAAAATAAAGTTGTCAACAGCTTCAAGCTAAGGGGTGGATACGGAATTTTGGGGAATGATGCTATTGATGATTTTCAGTTTGCCAATTTCTTGTCTCCAGGAAGCAACTATACCTTTGGTGATAATATTATTCATATCGGATATGCACCAAGTACATTAGAGAACCCTGAACTGAGATGGGAAAAGACATCGCAAATCAATATAGCAGCTGATATTAAGCTTTTTAGAAATTTTGATTTATCTGTGGATGTTTACAGAAAAAAAAGTACAGATATCTTAAGAAGAATTGAACTTCCCGGTTATTTGGGGCTTGTAAAAGATCCATGGAGAAATATTGGTGATATGAACAATGATGGGATAGAAGTTACTTTAGGATATAAAAAGTCCTGGGGGGATTTCGGATTTTCTGCTAATGGAAACTTCAGTTACCTTAAAAATGAAATTACCAGACTGGAAGGAGACAAGTTATATGTGCCCTTTGCGTCGTTCCAGTCAATGGGTGCTGTTTCAAGGCTGCAGGTGGGATCTTCCTATGGAGCATTCTATGGATTTCAGAATTTAGGTGTTTTCCAGAATCAGGCAGAAGTTAATGCTTACAAAGATGGTAGCGGAAACCTGATCCAGCCTAATGCAAAACCAGGAGACTTCAAAAGGCTGGATGCTAACGGAGACGGGAAGATCGATGAGAATGATTATGTAAACCTTGGAAATTCAGTTCCGAAATACACTTTTGGTCTTACTCTAAATATGAATTACAAAAACTTTGATGTAATGATATTTGCACAAGGTCAAGCAGGAAACAAAATTTTCCAAGGGTTAAGAAGACTTGATATTCAGGATGCCAATTACCAGACTACAATCCTGGACAGATGGACAGGAGAAGGGACATCAAATATGGTAGCAAGAGTCACTCAGGATGATCCTAACCAGAATTATACAAGAATGTCTAATTACTACCTTCAAAAAGGTGATTATCTTCGTCTTAAATTGGTACAGGTGGGTTATACACTTCCGGTAGAAGTTGCAAAAACCATTGGAGCAAATAAAATAAGATTCTATGTTACAGGTGAGAATCTTGTAACATTTACAAAATATACAGGCTATGATCCGGAAATTGCCGGAAATGATACATTTGGTGTGGATAGAGCATATTATCCGCAAGCAAGAACATTCCTTTTTGGTGCTAACGTTCAATTTTAATTAAGAAAAATGAAAAACAAAAGACTTATCTATAAAAGCATATCTGTTTTAATGCTTACCGGAATGAGTTTCGGGGCTGTTTCCTGTAACGACAGTAATCTTGAAGATGTAAAAAATACAGGGACATTCGATACAGACAATTATTTCAAAAATGAAGAGCAGTCTTTCAGCGGTCTTATTGCTGTTTACGATATGCTTAGGAAATATTCAGGTGGATTTGAGAATGAAGTGACCTTTTTCAACGCTGCATCAGATGACTTTTATTCTGGTGGAGGGAGCTCTACAGATGGAGCAGGAATCCAGGGATTCTCAAATTATACGATTAATGCCGTAATCATGCCTCCAAGCTACTGGAAAGATTATTATCAGGGAATTGCAAAAGCTAACCTTTTATTAGAAAGAATTCCAAATGCTGATATGGATGATCAGAAAAGAAAAAGATTTATTGCAGAAGCTAAAGTTCTAAGATCCCTATATTACTTTGAGCTCGTAAGGATATTTGGGAACATACCGATGATATTAAAGCCCATCCAGTTTAATGATGATTATTATAATATTAAACAGGAAGATCCTAAAGTAATATATAACCAGATAGAAACTGATATTCTAGCTTCTATAAATGATTTACCTGTCTCCATTCCCTCAGGAAATAAAGCGGAAACAGGAAGAATTACGCAAGGTTCGGCAAGAGCTATTTTAGGCAAAATCTATCTTTATGACAAAAAAAATGCTTTAGCAGCAGAGCAGTTGCAGATGGTCAACGGGATTCCAGGACAGGCCAATCAGTACGGATATCAACTGGTTCAGAATTTTGCAGATTTATGGAAAGTAAGCAATAAATTTACAACAGAATCTATTCTTGAAGTAATGCATACGAATACAGGTAATTCTGTGTGGGATTTTTGGGGACAAGGTAAAGATGAGGGAAATTCAATTAACGTAATGTTGGGAATTATATCATACGGACGTAATACCAATGTACCTAACAACGATGCACCAAGTATCTATTCGGGTTGGGGCTTCAATCCGGTAACGGATGATCTCTTTAATTTTATGCAGAACGACCCACGACTTGATGCCACCATCTTCAATGCTAAAAAATTAAAGGCAGAAAATAAGATTGTATATTCTCCGGGATATAAAGATTCAGGATATTTCCTCAATAAATACCTTCCGAGAACAAGTGATGTGACAACCGGTGGAGGTAATGCTGAGTTGAACTTTCAGCAAAACTATATTGCTATAAGACTGGCAGACACCTACCTGATGGAAGCTGAGGCATTGGGAGGCTCAGGGGCAAGAGCCCAGGTCTTGTTGGATGCAGTAAGATCTAGAGTAGGATTGTCATCTATCCCTGCTACATTACAGGCTGTTAAAGATGAAAGAAGAAGAGAACTTGCAGGAGAAGGACACAGGTGGTTTGACCTTGTCAGATGGGGTGATGCTCCTGCGAAACTGGCAACAAGAGGATTTAAACCCGGTAAGAATGAAGTTCTTCCAATTCCGTTTAACGAACTGACAAATACAGCCTTAAAGCAAAACTCAGGCTACTAAACATGAAGTTTCACAGTTTATATAGTTTCTTTTTTAAAGGTACCGCGCTGCTTTGCGGCGTGGTACTTTTTCCTTTATCATGCACATCCGTTGGGGCAGGTAAAGAAAATGATGTTCAATCATGGCTTACCAAAGGCAATGAAAGTATAAAATTACAGCAGCAGACTCCTGTCAGATTTGTGGAGAACGCCAATAACTGGCAGAATATTGAAATTGATGCTACTCAGAAGTTTCAATATGTTGACGGTTTTGGATATACCCTTACAGGGGGTAGTGTTGAAGTAATTAACAGACTTTCACCTTCAAAAAGAAAAGCCTTGCTGAATGAACTCTTTGGAAAAGATAAAAACTCTATTTCCATTAGCTATCTCCGGTTAAGCATCGGAGCTTCCGATCTCGACGGTAGAGTTTTCTCTTACGATGACCTTCCGGAAGGACAGACTGACCCGAGTCTTTCAAAATTCAGTCTGGCCAATGACAAAGATCTGATTGCTATGCTGAAAGAAATTCTTGCAATCAATCCTAAAATCAAGATCATTGCAGCACCTTGGTCACCGCCGGTTTGGATGAAAGACAATGGGAAATCAAAAGGAGGAAGTTTAAAACCTGAATTTTATAAGGTTTATGCAGAATATTTTGTAAAATATATTCAGGGTATGAAAAAGGAGGGAATTACCATTGATGCGGTCACGCCCCAGAACGAACCTCTTCATCCCGGAAACAATCCGAGTCTTTTTATGCCGTCTGAGCAGCAGAGAGATTTTATCAAAGGTCATTTAGGTCCGGTGTTTAAATCCAATAATATTAAAACAAAAATTGTAGTTTATGACCATAACTGCAATAAACCTGAATATGCCATTGATATTCTGAAAGATACTGAAGCTAATCCATATATTGACGGCTCAGCTTTCCATCTGTACGAAGGGGATATTTCAGCTTTAAGCACTGTTCACAACGCATTTCCCGATAAAAAATTGTATTTTACCGAGCAGTGGACAGGATCGAAAGGAACTTTTAACGAAGATGTGAATTGGCACGTCAAAAACGTAGTCATCGGTTCTATGAGAAACTGGAGCAGTATTGCTTTGGAATGGAATGTGGCCAATGATCCACAGTATAAGCCTCATACAGATGGTGGTTGTACAGAATGTAAAGGAGCAATAACAGTTTCGGACAGTGAGAATTTTATCAGAAATGTTTCCTACTACATCATTGCACATGCTTCCAAATTTGTGCCTGCAGGTTCTCAGCGCATTGCTTCCACACAGACAGAAACACTTTCTACGGCAGCATTTAAAACTCCGGCCGGAAAAACGGTACTCATTATCCAGAATGGAAACAGTACAGATGAAAGTTTTAATATCAAATATAACGGAAAGACAGCTCCGGTAACCTTATCAGGAAATTCCGCAGCGACTTATGTTTTTTAATTTAATATCATGAAAAAAGTTTATTTCTTACTCGCATTTTCAGCCTTAGGAATGAATGCTTACGGGCAGAAGACGATTGACCAGAAAGTAGCAGAGCTGCTGTCTAAAATGACACTGGAAGAAAAGGTAGGACAGATGGTTCAGTACAGCGGATTTGAATATGCCACCGGGCCTCAGAAGTCCAATTCTGCAGCGGTTTTAGAAGAAATAAAAAAAGGAAAAGTAGGCTCCATGCTCAATGTAGCCGGAGCCCAAGAAACAAGATCTTTCCAGAAATTGGCCCAACAATCCAGATTAAAAATACCATTGCTTTTCGGACAGGATGTTATTCACGGTTACAGAACTACTTTTCCTGTTAATTTAGGCCAGGCAGCAAGCTGGGATCTTGGGTTAATAGAGAAATCTGAAAGAATTGCGGCAACAGAAGCAACAGCTTATGGCATCCACTGGACTTTTGCCCCGATGGTAGATATTGCCAGAGATCCGAGATGGGGAAGAGTGATGGAAGGTTCCGGTGAAGACACCTATCTGGGAACGCAGATCGGGTTAGCAAGAATTAAAGGATTTCAAGGCAGAGGCTTAGGAAGTCTGGATGCAGTAATGGCCTGTGCCAAGCATTTTGCAGCCTATGGAGCAGCTATCGGAGGACGAGATTACAATTCCGTAGATATGAGTTTACGACAGTTGAATGAAACCTATCTGCCGCCGTTCAAAGCCGCAGCTGAAGCAGGAGTGGCCACATTTATGAATTCTTTTAACGATATCAACGGAATTCCTGCTACAGCTAATCAGTATATCCAAAGAGAACTTTTAAAAGGAAAATGGAATTATAAAGGTTTTGTGGTGTCAGACTGGGGAAGCATCGGAGAAATGATCCCTCACGGCTATGCCAAAGATGCCAACGAAGCTGCCGAAAAAGCGGTTTTGGGAGGAAGTGATATGGATATGGAAAGTCGTGTTTATATGGCTGAACTTCCGAAACTGGTTAAAGAAGGAAAGGTAGATGTAAAATTAGTGGACGATGCCGCAGGGAGAATTTTAACCAAGAAATTTGAGATGGGACTTTTTGATGATCCCTATAGATTCAGTAACGAAAAAAGGCAGAAAGAGCAGACTGATAACCTGGAAAACAGGAAATTCGGAAGAGAATTCGGTTCCAAAAGTATAGTACTTCTGAAAAATAAAGGAAATATTCTTCCGCTTTCAAAAAATATAAAAACGGTTGCCCTGATCGGTCCTTTCGGAAAAGAAACCGTTGCTAATCATGGCTTCTGGTCTATTGCTTTTAAAGATGACAATCAAAGAATAATTTCTCAGTTTGACGGAATTAAAAATCAACTCGATAAAAATTCAACTTTATTATATGCAAAAGGATGTAATGTAGACGATCAGGACAGATCCATGTTTGCAGAAGCGGTAGAAACTGCGAAAAAAGCTGACGTGGTGATTATGACCTTAGGTGAAGGCCATGCCATGAGCGGAGAAGCAAAAAGCAGAAGCAGTATCGGTTTTACAGGTGTTCAGGAAGAGTTATTAAAAGAAATAGCTAAAACCGGAAAACCAATTGTCTTAATGATCAATGCCGGAAGACCACTGATCTTCAACTGGGCGGCAGACAACATTCCTGCCATAACTTATAATTGGTGGTTGGGAACAGAAGCAGGTAATTCTATTGCTGACGTTCTGTTTGGAACAGTAAATCCGGGTGGAAAACTTCCCATGAGTTTCCCAAGAACCGAAGGTCAGATCCCGATTTATTACAACCATTACAATACAGGAAGACCTGCAAAAAACAATACCGACAGGAATTACGTTTCAGCTTATATCGATCTGGATAATGATCCGAAATTTCCCTTTGGCTACGGTTTAAGCTATACGGATTTTAAATATTCTGATATGGTTTTAAGTTCTGCAAATCTTAAAGGAAATCAAACATTAAATATCAGCGTTACTGTTACCAATACAGGAAAATATGACGGTGAAGAAGTGGTGCAGCTCTATATCAGAGATCTTTTTGGAAAAGTGGTAAGACCTGTAAAAGAATTAAAAGGCTTTCAGAAAGTTTTCATTAAAAAAGGCGAAAGTAAAAAGGTTGATTTTAAGCTGACCACTGAAGATCTGAAATTCTATGACGATCAGTTAAATTACGACTGGGAAAGCGGTGAATTTGATGTGATGATTGGAACCAATTCGCAAGATGTTCAGACTAAAAGAATTAATTGGGTAAAATAAATAAGCAATGAGAACATTAAAAGAGGAAATGAAGGAATGGACTGATGCTGATATTGCAATGCATCAATTAGCATTACAATTAGGGATGGTATCGGAAGATAATTTTCCAAAGTTTAAATCTTGTTATTGGACAAATAATGAGAAAAGTAAAGTGCTAAAAAACATCCTGTTGGAATTGTCTCAAATAGGGTTTGTGAATTTTAATGAAGATGAAAATACTTTTAAAGTAAATCCAGATTTTATTTTTAAAGAAGATTGAAAAACAGAGCCACTTTGCACAATATTGTATAGAATAAATTAGGATGAAAATCAAGATAAACATCTATTTTTTAACGGGAATATTAGCTTTTTCTGCTGTAAGTTGTATTTCAAATAAGACAGATTCTAACAGAAAACTGATCTGGAGTGATGAATTTAACGGAGCCGGACTTCCCGATTCCTCAAAATGGAATTATGATGTAGGAGGAGATGGATACGGAAACCAGGAAGCTCAGTTTTATACCAAAAACAGGCTTGAAAATGCCAGAACGGAAGGTGGAAATCTTGTTATTGAAGCCCGGAAAGAAAACTGGGAGAAGAATAAGTATACTTCTGCAAGGCTTCTGACCAAAGGCAAATTCTCCTTTCAATACGGAACAGTAGAAGTAAGGGCTAAACTTCCCAAGGGTCGCGGAACCTGGCCGGCTATCTGGATGATGAGCGAAAATATGAAGAAATGGCCGGATGACGGCGAACTGGATATCATGGAACATGTGGGTTTCAATCAGGGGTATATTCATGCCTCGGTTCATACCAAGAAGTATAATCATATTCAGGGAACGCAAAAAACGGATACTCTGATGGTGAAAGACGCCAGTGAAAAATTCCATGTATATAAAGCAGACTGGACGCCGGAGAAAATTGATGTCTATATTGACGACCAAAAGTTTTTCACCTATGAAAATAAAGAAAAAACTTATGAAGCGTGGCCTTTCGATCAGCCTTATTTTATTATTTTAAATCTGGCGGTAGGTGGTTTCTGGGGCGGAAAAGAGGGAATTGATGACAGTATATTTCCGCAAAAATATTATATAGACTATGTAAGGGTTTATCAAAATAAATAATGAAGAGAGGGCAGTTACGTCCAAAAACAGAAAGAAAAGATTATGAAAAAATTAATTGTTAGCTGTTTGACAGTAGGAGTGTTTCTGAATGCTAATGCACAGAACTATTGGAAGAAAAATGCAGGGAAAACAGCAAAGGTTATTCTTACCAGCTCCAAAACCAATGAAAAAATGGCAGATAAAGGAACGGTTAAGTTTGAGAAGTTCGGGCAGCCCAAAGAAACAGATGCCTGTATCTTTGTAGATCCGGATTTTAAATATCAGAAACTGATAGGAATAGGCGGTGCCATTACCGATGCTTCGGCGGAAACATTTTATAAAATGCCCAAAAACAAGCAGAAAGAAATTCTGGATGCGTATTTCGGAAAAAATGGACTTGGATACACGGTGGTCCGCACCAATATGAACTCCTGTGACTTCTCCAGCGATTCTTACACCTACGTTGAGGATAATGATATGGCTTTAAAGACTTTCAATGTTGCTCACGACGAGAAATATAAAATCCCGTTGATCAAAGAAGCTCAGAAAGCAGTAGGAAAAGATTTTACCTTCTATTTCTCCCCATGGAGCCCGCCAGCCTGGATGAAATCCAATAAAAGTCTCTATAAAGGAGGAAGATTAGAAAACCAATATTACCAGACCTGGGCAGATTATTATATTAAATTTATTAAAGAATACGAAAAAAGAGGCATTAACATTTGGGGGCTGACGGTCCAGAATGAACCAATGGCTACCCAGACCTGGGAATCCTGTATTTATTCAGCAGAGGAAGAAGGAGAATTTCTTAAGAATAATCTGGGACCAACGCTTTGGAAAAACGGCTACAAAGACAAGAAAGTGATGATCTGGGATCACAACAGAGATTTGATCTATCAAAGAGCAACCACCACTTTAAGCGATCCTGAAACTTCAAAATATGCCCACGGAATCGGGTATCATTGGTATGAAACCTGGAACAATAAAACCCAGCTTTTTGATAATCTTGCCGAAACCCAAAGAGCTTTTCCGGATAAATTTCTTGCTTTTACAGAAGGCTGCAAAGAACAGTTCAAGATGTCTGGAATTTACGATGTCAGCTTAGGAGAATTGTATGGGAAAAATATGATTAATGATTTCAATAAAGGAACGGCTTTATGGACCGACTGGAATATTTTGCTTGATGAAACGGGAGGTCCGAACCATGTCGGAAATTTCTGTTTTGCGCCAATCATTGCAGATACAAAAACAGGAGAGGTTCATTATACTTATGAATATTATTACGTAGGCCATGTATCAAAATACATCAAGCCAAATGCCCGGAGGATCGGAAGTTCTTCCAACAGAGCAGCGCTTACCTCAACAACTTTTATGAATGAAAACGGCCAATTGGTCACCGTTATTATGAACGATTCTGAAAATGATATTGACACCAACCTTTGGATTGAAGGGATGGCTGCAAAATTATCTGCTCCGGCGCATTCTATACAAACTGTTATTTTATAGAACATAATAGATGGGGAAGATGGACGTTACTGTATAACCTCTAATTCGGGTAGCTACAATAAGTTTCGGAAGGAAGATGTTTTTTCAGACAATAATTTCTCTCTGCCAGCTTCACTTTCTTAATAAGAACTTCATATTAATTATTTTTTATACAACCGGCGGCCTCGAAGAGGCCGCCGGTTTACTTTTTATATCAATTAATCTGATTACTTTTTACTTTCAGCATCATATTTGTCAACAACTTTCTGAGAAACTCCGGTATTGCTGAAACCCCCGTCATGAAATAAGTTCTGCATCGTTACTTTCTTAGTAAGATCAGAGAACATACTTACACAGTAGTTAGCACAGTCCAAAGCAGTAGCGTTTCCTAGAGGAGACATATCATCAGCATAGCCTAAGAAACCTCCGAAACCTTTCACACCGCTTCCTGCTGTAGTAGGAGTAGGAGATTGAGAAATGGTGTTTACACGTACCTTTCTTGCTCCCCAGTAATTTCCGAAAGATCTTGTGATGCTTTCAAGATATGCTTTATTGTCAGCCATATCATTATAATCCGGGAACGTTCTCTGAGCTGCGATATAAGTAAGGGCCAAAATACTTCCCCACTCATTCATACAGTCTTTTTCCCAAGCCACACGCATTACTTTGTGGAAAGAAACAGCGGAAATATCCCATCCTTTTTCCAACCAGTCGTAATTCATTTCAGTATAATGTTTTCCTTTTCTTACATTGACGGACATGCCTATAGAGTGAAGAATAAAATCTATTTTTCCAAATTTTGCTGTTGCAGCATCAAAAAGTTTTTCCAGATCTTCAATAGAAGTTGCATCTGCACCTATTACTTCAGAACCCGTTTTTTCGGCTAAACCATTAAGTTCTCCCATTCTCAAAGCAATAGGAGCATTGGATAAGATAAATTCAGCACCTTCTTCATGACATCTTTCAGCAACTTTCCATGCGATAGATTGTTCATTAAGGGCTCCAAAAATAATTCCCTTTTTGCCTTTAAGTAAACCGTATGACATAATTTTTTAATGTTTATTTAAATACAAATGTAGCAATAATTTGTGTTTGAGTCATAATAAAAATGGAGCCTTATCAATTTAAGGCTCCATTTTCTTGAAAATATTTATTTGACTGAAATTTTAATTGGTTTTCTTATTCCATTCTGCTTTTACATCTTCTGCAGCATCTTTGGTTTTTTCCCATGCATCATTGGCTTTGTCTTTAATATCGTCCCATGCATCAGCTGCATTATTCTTTACTCTGTCAAGCCAATCTTCTTGCTGTGCTTCCTCATCATTATTTCTTTTTTCGTTGATATAATCTTTTGCTTTTGCTGCCAGATCTTCAACTTTCCATTTTGCATTGTCTGCTGCATTCTTTATAGAGTTTTCTGTGTTGTTTACTGCATCTTCCGCTTTGTTGTATTCTGAATTGTTCATAATATGTAATATTTTATTGTTGTGTACCAGTAAATAAACAATAACCATTCCTAAAACCCCGAACTGCTGTTAAATTTTTCTTAATCTTTTGTTATACTTTTCCAAATCAGTATTATCTTTAGTACAGTATAAAAAATTACTGTTATGGAAACAATACGCTGCGGCTGGTGTGAGAAAGACGACCTGTACCGGAAATATCATGATGAAGAATGGGGAAGACCTGTCTATGATGATAAAACCATCTTTGAATTTCTGATTCTTGAAAGTTTCCAGGCTGGATTGAGCTGGTATACCATTCTTTCTAAAAGAGATCATTTCAGAAAAGCTTTTGATGACTTTAATTATAAGAAAATTGCGGAGTATGATGATGAAAAAATTGAAGAACTTATGAATAATTCAGGAATCGTCAGAAACCGCCTTAAAATTCTGGCATCGGTAACCAATGCTCAAAGGTTTCAGGAAGTGCAACGGGAGTTTGGAAGTTTTTCAAAATATATTTGGGGTTTTGTAGGAGGGAAGCCTATTAATAATCATCCCAAAACATTAAGTGATGTTCCTGCAGTAACAGATATTTCGGATTCTTTATCTAAAGATCTTAAAAAAAGAGGTTTCAAATTCATGGGATCCACGGTAGTTTATGCTCATATGCAGGCGACCGGAATGGTAAATGATCATGTAGATAGCTGTTTCATTAAACAGTGATAAATTGTATTTTATTTAATTATTGATGTTTTTTTTTAAATATATAATAATTTGTTTAATTGATTATGGGTTGTATAGCCTTTAAATATTCCTGTAATATTAGAGGTTTAGACGAATTCTCGGTTCAGAAACGTTTCATTTATTAGTGATTAAAGGTTTGTTTAATCACTAATAAGTGTGTTTTTATTGATTTGATAAAAAAAAGTACGTATTTATGAAAAATTCGTATATTTGCATCCTCAAAAAAATAAACTACTATTTATTTCTGTCATGCAATATCAACTAAGACTTCAGCTTCTTCTTCCTTTTTTTCTTTTAATTATTCAAGCACAGGCACAGGTGGGGATTGGAACTCCTGATCCGGATCCTTCCGCTATGCTTCAGATCAACTCAAAAAACAAAGGAATGCTTCTTCCAAGTATTGCTTTAGCATCATCTACAGACCAGACTACCATTCCGAATCCGGCAGAAGGACTGATCATCTGGAACAACGGTACAGGAAATATGACAGAAGCAGGTTTTTATTACTGGAACAAATCCAAATGGAATATGCTTTCTACCAGTAACGGATATAGCGGCAACGGAGGAGGTATCAATACGATGTCTGCATGGAATAATTCTGCTACAAACAGCGGTAATTCTGCAGGTGCCAACACCAACCTTTCTTTGGGAACGAATACTTCAGACGATCTTGTTTTTAAAGTGAACTCCATACCAATAGGAAGACTGGGAGTGAATAACTCGATAAGCTTCGGAACAGAGGCTAATGCAGCGCAGAATGGGATCGCTTTAGGTAATTCCAGCAGTGCTTACCAGGGAATTGCCATCGGAACCAATACTTCTGTTACGGCTAATGAGTCCGTAGCCTTGGGAGCTAACACTAAAATTTCAGGTTACCAGTCAACGGCAGTAGGATTTAACGCTAAAGTAACTGTAAATGAAGCTACAGCGGTTGGGAATAATGCTGAAGCGTCAGGTTTCCAGTCGATTGCATTGGGATTTGGGGCAAAAACGACGACCAATGATGCAACAGCTGTAGGTAAAAATTCAACTGCATCAGGATTCCAGTCAACGGCAGTAGGATACAATGCAAAAACGAATACCAACAGTGAAACAGCAATAGGGTATAATACGGTGACAAACAACCAGAATTCAACAGCAGTAGGATCGGGTGCCAATGCCTTGGGACAATTCTCTACAGCTTTAGGATATGGAGCGGAGACTTCACAGGCCAATACTATTGTGATTGGAAATAATAATGCCAATGTAGGAATCGGAACAGGAAGACCAAATATAAATGCTAAAATAGATGTGAACGGGCAATATAAGCTAGGCGAAAAGGGAAGTGTACAGAAAAACCAGATCAGTTTTGAAGCATGGCCATCGGTATCTGTAAATAATTTGGCTCCCGGAAAATCTGTAACAATGGAAATTGCAATTCCTGCGAATATACAGCCCGGATCTACCAGAGCTGCAATTGTAGTGTCTCCGGCGGGAGATTTTGCTGGAGCAGCTTCTTTTTCAATTTCAAATCCAAGAATGACGTCTGTTTCAAGTGTTACAATTAATCTCACCAATATTTCCGGAAATCCTGAAAGCTTATATTCAGGGCATTTCTATGTGATGATTAATGAGTTTTAATTCCAAACAATGAAATCTAATTTGAAGTGTAATGAATAATGATGGGTAAGTTTGCTTCGAAATTGAATGTTGAATTTTTGTTTTCTTTGGAGATGGGCAATGATTTTAAAGTTTTATGATCCGAAATTATATGGAAACAAAGAAGGTCCCAAATCGAGACCTTTTATCTATTTCTTCGAACCATTCTTCGTATATATTTTGAGCAAAAGCTCTTTCAAATAGTTTTTGAAATTTTGCTATCGAAATCATTCATATTATACAAGTTAATTAATATAAACCTTTTTGTTGTTGCGGGTTTTATAAAATACATATTTAAAAGTTATGCCATTAACTTCCCTGTTGTAAGAAGTACAATGGAATATGAGGATAATTTGGATTTTCTCCAGTCCATAATTCTAATCCTTCAAAAAAATGATGATCATCTTCTTTTAATTTTTCATGGACATAATTATGAATTTTAAACAGTAGTTCATCCGCAGTGAAAAATTCACCGTTATTTGCAGTCAAAAGAAAATCCGGTTCAATAATATCTTCAATACTTTTGTCCCAATATTCATATTGTATAGCCACTTTATCCGTTTGCAGAATAGATTTGTCCAGGTTTTCTAAGAATTTTTTGCCCGTTATCTTTTCATTATAATCTTTCAGGGCTATTCTAAAATTTTCAATATCAGAAAACTTCTGTTCAGTGAAATTCCAAAGTATATTTTGTAAAATTGTATTTTGATAATTCATAATTAGCGATAAAATCTTTTTAAATCGAAGCCGTGCTTCAAGGCTAATTCATTGTAAGACAGATTTGGATCTTCTCCGATAGCCTGATAGATTTCATTTCGAACGTCGGGGTTCTCTCTCAGATCTGAATCCCCAAAATAGGTATCCATAATATCGTCTTCATCTTCTATTAAATCTTTTCTTCCAGCAAAATCCAGCGTGGCAACAACTTCCCAATATCCACTTCCAAATGATGGATAAACTCCACATTTATCTCTAAATGCCTCATCAAAAGAAGTTGCAATAGTAACTTCTCCTACACAGAAATAAACTTTTCCATTGACAAATCTTAAAACTTCAGGAAATGTTATATATTCTGAGGGTACCGGAAAATTTAGGTCTGTAATTTCCCATTCGTCTTCATCAGAAAAAGTATCGACAGGAATAAAGCTGCTTTTAACGGCTACATTTTTCAAAAGTGTTTCATCAAATTCTTTAACAACTTTTCCGAAGGTTTCTATCAGCACACACTTTTTGTAGACATCAAAATAATTCTGATTATTCTCATTTTTACTTTTTTCTAAATAATCATCAACATTAAATAAAACTCTTCCAAAAATTTTTTCGTCAGATGAAACGTTTACAGAGAAAATAGTTCCAGATTTAATATTCATATTCATATATTTTAAGATTTAACAAGGATTATGTAAATTTTTATATTTATCAAATTTTGGTTTGGTAATTTCATTTCTTCCATTTTGAAGGCTGGCCTTTCCACCGTTTTTATCAATATAGTGCTGTTCCCAAACAGATGCCTCGTAAGGATCCCAATTTCCACTGGCAACTTCTCTTATTTTATATTTTTTACCCCAGTCTTTCTTATGGTTACTTTTCTTTTTACCTTCTGCTACGTGTTCTTTAAAACGGTCTGCCACATTCGGTTTATCTGTTTGCCCTACGTATACAGTTTTCCCTGTTTTGGGATCATAAACTTCATATATTTTAGTAGGTTTTTTAACCGTACTTTCAAATTTAGAAGGTTTATTATCATTGTGCACCAGGATTCCCTGGTTACCAACAAAATAATTGTGACTATTTTCAACTTCAATATTAAAAGTAGATAATTCTACATTGTTTTGATAATCAATTTCTTTAATTAAAATATTGCTTAAGGATAATGACTTTAAAATCATATCCGTTTTTAATTCTTTAGCTGTTATCCATTTCCTTTCATCTTCAATCCAGAAAAGATGTTTGAATGTGGTATTAATTATTTCTTTATCAGTAGTAATTTTAATAAAACGATCAGTCCAATTTTTATAAACATTAGTTACCTTATTCTTGATTGTTCTTTTATTAATATTGTCATAGCAAAATACAGTATCACCAATTTGAATATTTTCAATAGGAACCAAACCATCCATTGTGTGAACAAAAGTTCCTGCCAGGAAACAAGGGGCAGTAGTGCCCAAATCATTATATCCTAATTTCGCCCATCGTTCAGCGGCCTCTTTTGCAGCTTTTTCAGCGGCTTCTTTTGCAGCTTCAGCAGCTAATTCATCTGCTTCTTTTGTGATAACCTTTGCAATATCTCCACCTTCTTTTTTGGCGAGCTGTTCCATGGTTTCCGCAATTCCCTTTTTTGCTCCGGCTTCCAGTACATCATCGCCACCTTTTTTTACTCCTTGCTCTACGGTTTCTGCGGCGATCTCTTTGGCCGTTTTTTCTACAACTGCTTCAGCGCCTTCTTTTAAAACTGTTTTTCCGGCAGTAGCTGCCAGAGATGTCCCTCCAGAGTAGACTGCAGCTGCAGCATCCGGAATAAATTCTCCTACTGTTGTTCCTATTTTTCTCGGATTTTCAGCTACCCAGCCTGCGGCATCTTTGGTTCCCTGCCAGGCTGCGCTTCCTGCATCAGCCCAGTTTTGTCCGTCACTGGCCCAGTTCCAGGCTCCTTCTGCTGCATTGCTCCAATTGTCTCCTTTGCTGGCCCAGTCCCAGGCATTTCCAACACCTTCAGTAGCAGCATTCCATCCGTCGCTTACCATTCCACCGAGTGCTTCAGCAGTACCTACCGGGTCTTGTCCAACCTGATAGAGTGTTTCTCCTAAGCCTACTACACCATTTACAGCGCCTTCCACCAAACCGGTCCCCAGATCATTGAACCAGTCGCTTACACCAGTTACGGGCTTCATCCAATCTGGTAGGATCTGATCTCGCGCCTCACGGGATTTTTTGTTCTGCTCGGCAACCCAATCGAAACCTTCTTTGATATAATCGGAAGGCATTTTTCCTTCTCCCACACCAAATGCTACGGCTGCTGCCCTGTCAAAGAAGATATTGATCTTCCCACCAAATATACAATTACAATAAGAATCTTCCAAAAGCATTCTGCTGCCGTTTATTTTAACACCGTCTTTAGGCTGCTGCCATCCTGTGATGATTGTGGGAAGGCATGAGGCACCTGTTGCCCATTTAAGTGGATTGGTACAAAATCCCATGGGTTTAATATTAAAGAAAGGAATGAAATCCAATTCCGATGCCATGGGAACACTGTATATCGTAGTATTCTTATTATTGCTCACCCGGAGGGTAGAGGGGCTTGTTCCTTTGTCGCAAGCTAAAAAGGCACCTTCGGGTACATATTTTTTTGCCATAATGCGATGATTTAGTGATTAATTTTATTTGACGTCAGAATTACATTTTTAAACTTTCTAAAAAGATTTTCCAGCAGGTTAAGATTGGTTTTAGTTTCCAGAACAATTTTATCATTAACTTTCAGAACCTCTGAAATTTTACAACCGTTAACAGTGCACAGATATTCTCCGTCTGTATAAACATACCATATATCTGACACTTTTACTGTTTCTAATGAACTTTCATGATCAAAAAGAAGGTAATAGCGGTCATTCTGGAATACAATATCAAGCAGTGGAATGGTCATGAGGCAAAGCTTTTAAAATGTTTTTTTCTTCACGATATAATGTGCCGGGAATCTGTGCCAGACTCATACACATACTCTGTTCAGACCAAGGCCATTCTTCCAGCAGATAACGTTCCATATAATTAAGCTGGAGCAGGGTAGGCACACGGGGACGGTTTTTTAAAATACGGATCATGGCTGTAACTTTATCCTGTCCGAAACGGTCTTCGTCTATGCTTCCTTTTACATCAATCTGATATCTGCCGTCTCCTAATTCTGAAATTCTTTCTTCGGTGATAATGGGAACGTTTTTAGTAGCAATGAAATTTGGAAGTTCCCGATAACCGTTTAATACCTGATTTTTTTTAAACTCTTTAAAATGAATGCCGGGAAAAAGAAGCTGATAAGGCATTGCAAAACGTAAAGCATCTGCTAACTGTTCACCATCTTCCAAAAGCTCTTCTACACCTTTAATGAAAATTTCACGGTATTTTTCGCTCCTGTGCTTCAGGATGATTTTCGGTTTGATTTCCCGCCACTTATTCTGAACTTCAGTCAGGTTGATAATTTTTCCCAGCTGTCCGTTTTCATCCAGTGTGCATACTATTTTTTCCCTAAGCTCATGCAGATCTCCCACCCATTTATACATGCCGTCTTTATTGGATTGTTTGTAGAAAGGCATTTCAACGGTAAAAACAGGTTTTTCATTTTGAATGGAACTTAGTGTTACCTTGAGCTCGGATTCTATATAGTTTTCATTCCGGAGACCCTGAAATTGATACCTTTCTTCTCTGAGAAAGATATATTTCCGGTATTCGCCCTGATTTTCTATATTCACCTGCATGATTATCCTTTATTGATTTCCACATCAGCCCCTTTGATATTGGTAGGTCCTGAGGATGACATATTAATTTTTGCTGCATTGGAATTGATATCAGTGTCAATTTTAATTCCGGGATTTGCAGAGGCTTTACCAAGCTCTGTTGTCGTTTTTCCTATTACTTTTACATTGAGTCCTTCTATGGTAATGTCTCCGCCTGTGGTCATGGTAATGGAACTGCTTCCTGTTTTAATGGTGATATTGGTATCGCATTCCAACGTTATATTTCCTGCATTATCCATTTTAAGCATAGAATTGGCTCCTCCGCCTTCTTTACCTCCAACATTGATAGCACTGACACTTCCTACATTGACAGTATTATTATTTCCTACGGTGACTGTTTTGTTATTATTTGCATTGGTTGTCGCATTTCCTGCACCGTCAAATTTCATATTGGCTCCTCCCTGATCGGTTAAGAAAACAGAGCCTTCGCCATCGTTGAGTTCCAGTTTATTGCCGCTTCTGCTGCTCAGGCTTTTGATGTTATTTCCGGTTCCGCCACCGCCACCAACTCCTCCATGGAACATACCTCCCATGACAAAAGGACGATCGGGATGCTGGTGAACGAAATTAACGATCACCTGATCTCCAACTTCTGGAATTGCCATGAATCCACGGTTTTTACTAACTTTATCACTGTTTCCGGCATCCGGTGTCATCACGCGGATAAATTCTGAAGTATCCTGTCCGTTTTGCCAGTCAAACTGGACCCGAACACGACCTTGGTTCAACGGATCTGTATTTGAAATTACTTTGGCGAACTGGGGATCAGCTTTTGGCATTTCAAATTCCGGCCGGGGAATAAATCCGGTATCTGCTGCGATAGCCTCAAAGTTTCCGGTGTAGTAACCTCTTGCATCTACTTCGTGACTGACCTCAGTGATCATCAGTTTGGTAAAATAAGCGGTCTGATTGGTTTCAGATTTCCGCATTTCTACATCTGCAGTACATCCTGGATATAGGAAGGGTACGCTTGTGGTTCCTGAAGTAACAAAAACATCTACTGCTTTGCTTCCTGCCGTACCTTTCTGTGAAGCATCAATATCCATAAATGTAGATGCCTTGATCGGAGCAACTCTCAAGGAAGGTGTGGTGAAAGTTTTTTGGGATATTTCGTACGCCCTTTTGGCAATATCTGACTGGTGGTTTATTTTTGAAGTCCCCGTGGTAAGCTTTTCATTCTTGCTGCTGTTGTAGCCATAAAAAGTTGGATTCACATGCTGGGCTCTCATTTTGATCTTAATATCATGTACACTGCTGCCATAGACGAGCTGAACGGGTTTTTCCTGTGGTGGCAGCTTTCCGAAATGAAGAACTTCGCCATCATAATAAAACTGCTCCCCGTAAGCTTCTGCTATCCTTGAAAGATAGTTGAAATGGGTTTCCTCATATTGAGAGCTGTAAGAAACATTTCCATGCTGGGAATCTACTCTGAAATCAAATTTATTGGAACCCAAACCTTCCTTGATCACCCAATCTGCAATACTGTTCAGGCTGATTTCCTGTGCGCCGCCAAAACTCTGAATATGTGGTGCTGCATCCAAAAGAACGGTAGGGCTGCATCCGGTAAGGACAATATTCCCAAGACTGCCTTTATCCTGGCTGAAACCTACTTCGGTAATAACGCCTACAAAGTTACGTTCGGGACTTTCTTCTACATCTTTATACTTAAATACTACTGTGATTCTTTTCCCCAGGAAATTTTGTGCCTGTTCCAGATTGTGGTTTTCAGCTTCTCCTAAAGTATCATGGGCAAGTGTGAGGTCAAATTGATGATGCTTAACGGCACTCTGAGTGAGTTTAAAATGCTTGAAATGTTTTACAATTTTCCCTTCAATAATGATTTCGAGTTTCACGACACGGTTGATCCCCAGAAGTTCACTTTTGGGAATGGAGCCGGCATTGTGAATTTTGGAAGTGGGCTGCTCTGTCCAGATTTTATTTTCAGAGATCAGAGGAGTATTGGGCAGGGAAACTTTGTTCATGAAACTGCCGGTATAGGAGAGTGCCTGTCCGGCTGTCTGTGCTGATTTTTTTATTTTTTCAGTTTTCTTTACAACTTCTTTAGCAGCATTCAAATCTGCCGGATCTATGCTTTTCAGATCTTTTTTAGATTTTGAGATCTGATTTTTTTGAGATTTACTGTCCTGAAACATATCATATTTTTTCTGGTTAGTGTATATAAGCAGCTTGCCGGGCAGTGCTGCATATGGGTATTCTGTCACTCACTGCAGATAAATACTGTAAGAACCATGTCAACAGAATAGTATCTTTGTGAGGAATTTATCGTTCTGTTTTCACTTGATGATTGGAATAAATTCCTTTATAATATTATGCTTTAAATATAATTAATATTTAGTTTTAATGAATTTAATATTCTGAATTACAGTTTTGTAATGCTATTATTGAAATCACGTCCACGTGAAACAAATATAAGAAGCAAAGTCATAATGAGAAAAAATATAAAAGGCTATTTTTCTTTTTGTCGTAGTTCTACTACTAACAGTTGTTAGGTTCAAAATGAGACAAAAAAACCCATGTACAGATACATGATTATGGAATAAAAGTACCAATTAAATAATCTGAAAATAATAGATACTGTTTTGAGTTTTTAAGAATGTGCACAATGAAAATTGCGGACAGTATAAATTGATTTAATTTTGCAATGTTCTGCTTATTAAAAGGAATAAGATTTAAATCCTTAATGCATACACTTGGAAATTTATGAAGAAAATAGGAATTGTAGGCTTCGGCTGGCTGGGATCAAGGATTGCCGATTCAATGTCCGGACAGTATAAACTATATGTTACCACTACTACAAAAAGCAAAGCTGATGAGTTGTCTTCTAAAGGATTTAGCGCTTCTGTCGCCAGCTTCCCGGATTTTCAACTTGAAGAAAAAATCATACAATGGGAAGCAATCGAAAATGTGGATGTCCTGGTCATCACGATTCCCCTTTCCGGGAAAAGTTGCTGTGCCAGTTCGTTATATAACAGGATTCAGCATTTATTTTCATTTATTGGTGATTTTAATGGACAGATGTTTGTGATGAGTTCTACCGGTGTCTATCCGGACATTCCTGGAGAATATACAGAAGAAAGCCTTTCTCCGGATAATGTGCCGGGAGAGAGAATGATCAGAAACAGATATCCTCAGGTCAATATTTTAAGGCTGTCAGGACTTATGGGAGATAACAGGCTCCTTAAAAATTATAATGTTTCAAATTTAGAAGCTCCGGTGAATCATATTCACTATAAAGATATTTCCGGCGTGATTGAAAAGATGATCGAAGAAGATTCCTCTGGGAAACTGTATAATGTAACAGCACCTCAACATCCGTCAAAGGGCCAGGTAATCAATGCCCAGAAAGATCTGCCATCTCCTGAGGAAACAGTAGGTGAGGGAAAAATAATAAACCCTTCAAAATTAATTTCAGAACTGGATTTTGTATTTAAACATCCGGATCCCAGAGCATTTCACTGATCTTTTTATTTGATAAAAATCTCAACACAAAATAAATCTGCGTAATCTGATCAGTCTTTGGGTATAAATAAAAAATATTTTCCCGCAGATTTTAACAGATTACGCAGATATTAGTATTGTATTTTAATATAGCCGAAAAGGCTTAAACTTAAAATTGTAAGGCTCTGAATATTTATTTAATAATTCTGTCCAGTACCCAATCGATAAGGTTTTTCTCGGAAGCATGATGGTCTGCAGAGAATTCTCCACGTCTTCTGTTCGCAATAACGTTATTTACAGTGATGGCTTTGTGGCCTAATAATTTTGAAAGGGCGTAAATCGCTGAGGTTTCCATTTCAAAGTTTGTTACTCCAAGATCATTCAATATCTCCAGGAATTGATCGTCAATTGCTTTCAAACGCAGCTGTCTTCCTTGTGGAGCATAGAACCCCGGGAATGTAGCTGTATTTCCGTGGTATTTGGCATCTTTATAATAATCTCCCATTTCTTCTGCCCAGTCTGAAAAATATAACATTGGTTTGATCTTTTCATAAGGGAATTTCTCCATGAAGTTTTTAGAAAATTCGTTCTCAAAGCTGTAATCCTGATAGAAATGCATCAATCCGTCCAGACCTACAACATTCTGGGTTACCAGCATGTTATCTACCTGTACATCAGGGTTTACGCTTCCGCAGGTTCCCATACGGAAAAGTTCAAGGGCTTTGTGTTCCGTTTTAAATTCCTTGTTTTGAAGATCAATATTCACCAAAGCATCAAGCTCATTCATCACGATATCGATGTTCTCTGTACCAATACCTGTAGACATTACGGTAATTCTTTCTCCACGTAAAGTTCCGGTGTGGGTGTAGAACTCTCTCTTATTTTTTTTGATCTCTACTTTGTCAAAATATTTTGAAACTTTCGCCACTCTGTCCGGATCTCCCACAAGGATAATCTTATCAGCAATATCTTCAGGCAGAAGATTTAAGTGGTATACACTTCCGTCATCATTCAGCACCAGCTCTGAGGCAGCAAGTTTATTTAGCATAATTTATATTTTTTGTTTTTTAATTAATGAAAATAGCTTCTTTATAAGGCGATCCGGCAAGATCATAGATTGTATCATACTCTTCTACAATTCTTTTTTGTCCCTGGAATATTTCGTAGACCGTGATGATCGTTTTTTCGAAATTTTTCGGATCTTTTCTTTGGGTGGTAATCTCGTAGAACTTATCTCCTTTTTTCAGCACAGAAACCATTTCTTCTTTAGTCGAATTATTGGAATCCATCATGCCCGGAAAATCCATGACAACGTCCTTTAGATCTGTATAATTTTTGTAAGGTTTTGTAACTCCGTTTGAGTAAACATACACATTCGGTACCTGTTTGTTTTCTTCCAGGCGTACCAGGTAGTAGTCATTACCTTTTTTTTCTGCATAAACGGCCATCTCTTTCTTCTGCGACAATGCACAGATGGAAAGAAAAACCGCTGCAAAAGCGAGTAGTACTTTTGTTTTCATAGTTATATTTTTGTTTTTAATGTGTTGTAAATTGATGTTAAAAAAAAATCCTCCCCCAATATCTTTCGTCATCATTTTTTTAAGCGGCTCATAGAAAGTCCACCGTTCTTAAGTATAATGAATTTGATTTCGGGGTTTAAAATTAATAAAAATATTCCTATAAGAAACTGCTGTTTATAGATTTTTACTCTTTTAAAGTAGCCTTGTTAAATTTGAATTTGCGTTAAAACTAATACTCCATACTAATTACTGGTCAAAACGTAAACATTTTTTAATCTGCCGTTAAACTTGTGATAACATCAGAAAGGTAGTTTTGCCGCTAAAAATTCATGAGATTATATCCGCTGCTTGCTGTGATTGTTTTGATAGGTTTTGCTGTCATGTCCTTTAATCCTGTTTATAAAGGAAAGGAAAACGAAAATACCTTCGTCAATAAAGCTCTGTCAGATTTTAAAAACAGGCTTGAACAGCTAAAATCAGACGTATATAAATTCTCAGAAGACCAGATTACCGTTGAAGAACTTCAAAATTCTTTGAGTGATACCAGAAAATCTTTTAAAGAAATAGAATTCTATATTGCTTACCATTACCCGGAATTCACAAAAACACACCTTAATGCCGCTCCGCTGTTTCATATAGAAGCGGCAGGTACGTCAGCCTATACATTGCCTCCTGAAGGACTTCAGGTTCTGGATGAGCTTATTTTTTCCGATGAAGCAGGTAAAGAGAAAGAAAAGATCAAAACGATTACAGATTTTTTGTATAATTCCTATTCAAGTTTTTATCTGAGCACAGTGAAGAACGGCTTAAGCAGGGGAAATAACAAAACACTGCCATTAAGAATAGAATTGATCAGAATTTATACTCTTGGAGTAACAGGTTTTGATACACCAGGTTCCCTGAACATCTCTGAAGAAGCCAGCCATGCCCTTACCGGAATTAAAAAATACATCAACGATGATGCTTATTTTAAAAACTACAACGTTCAAAAAGCCAATCAAGTTCTTACTGAAGGGATCAATTATCTTTCAAAAAATAAAGATTTTGAAACTTTTGACAGAATCGAATTTTATAAAAAATATATTCAGCCTCTTTATGAAGAGTTTGGAAAATGGGATGGCAGCCCGGATGATCTTAAAGAATTCTCCGGCTGGAATGTTGGGAATAAAAACTTTTTCAGCAGTGATTTTCTGGATCCCTATTTCTATACACTTTTAAAATCATCTGAAGATAGCCCTGATCTCCGAAGCCTTGGAAAATCTATTTTCTATGACCAGAATTTAAGCCAGAACGGTAAAATGAGCTGTGCTGCCTGCCATCTTCAGGAAAATGCTTTTACAGATCTCAAAATAAAATCCCAGAGCAATGTGGAAGGAAAGACTGTTTTAAGAAATTCTCCATCCTTGTATAACGCCGTTTTTGCGAAAAGATTTTTTTACGACCTTCGTGCATTTTATCTGGAACAGCAGGCAGAACACGTGATCTACAACGATGATGAGTTCAATACCAGCTATGAAGACATCATCAAAAAATTAAAAACAAAACCTGAATATAAAAAAGCTTTCCGTACCGCTTTCAAAGACGGTAAAATAAACAAGGAAAATTTTTCCAAGGCTTTAAGTTCTTATGTGGCATCTCTGTATTCTTTTGATAGTGATTTCGACCGTTTTATGAGAAATGAAAAAGACGTTTCTGATGATGTAAAAAAAGGATACAATCTGTTTATGGGTAAGGCCAGTTGTGCCACATGCCATTTTGCACCTCATTTTTCAGGGTTGGTGCCTCCTTTTTTTAATGAAAATGAATCTGAGGTATTGGGAGTAACCTCAAAACCTGTTAATCATCTTCCTGTTGAACTGGATAGTGATCTGGGAAGAGGAAACAGTCCTGTGAAAAAGGAAAAATCCTGGATCTACGATTATTCTTTCAAAACCGTTACGGTAAGAAATATTGCCCTTACCAAACCGTATTTTCATAACGGTGCTTTCAATACCCTGGAAGAAGTGCTGGATTTCTATAATGAAGGCGGAGGAGAAGGTCTCGGACTGAAAATGAAAAACCAAACACTTCCACCGGACAAACTGGATCTTACTAAAACAGAGATCAGTCAGATTATTGCTTTCCTAAATTCATTGACGGATGTGAGTAAGGCGAAGTGAGTTTAGGGTTGGAGAGTAATAGAGTAATAGAGTAATAGAGTATTAGGGTATTAGAGTTTGAAAATAATAGTCGTTAATTTAAATTATTGATATAGTTATTTTGCTTCTAGCTTCAAATTTTGATTGATTATCACGCTACAACCCTAAAACTCTCCAACCCAAATACCTTCGACACAAAGTATCATTTAACAATTATTTAATTCCCTTAACATTGGGTTCCGAATTAATTAATATTTCTTAATCGATATTTAAAGTCCTATTAACAGAGGTTCTGCATCAAAAAAATAGTTTTGCAAGGTCTAATAAATCAATAGAAAATGAAGAAAAAATTACTTACAATTGCGGCATTGGCAATGGTTGCCGGATTTAGTGTGCAGGCACAGACCTTTTTATTCAATAAGAACTCGTCCTGGAGCTATAAAGATAATAACCAGGCCCTGGCAGATCCATGGAAAGACCAGACTTTTGATATCTCAACATGGGCTATAGGAAACGGACCTCTTGGATATGGGGATCCTGTAACCACAACAATCAGCTCAGGTCTTACGGCAGCTTATTTTGCTAAAGACTTTACAGTAGACTTATCAACCCTTTCAGACAATATGGAACTGGGTGTAATGAGAGATGACGGGATTGTTGTTTATCTTAACGGAGTTGAAGTGGTAAGAGACAATATGCCTGCAGGTACTATTGCTTTCAATACGCCTTCAAGTACAACAATTGACGGTGCTGCAGAGAGTGTTTATAATATTTTCTCTATTCCAAAATCTAAGTTTGTCAACGGAAACAATAGGATTTCTGTAGAGCTTCACAACAGAACGGGGGCCAGCTCAGATCTTAGAATCGATGCTTATTTAAAGACAACAACTACTGTTACACCTCCTACGGCATGCACAGGAACACATATCAGCTGTTTTACATCTATTGTTCCTACTGCACAGACCAATAAACTGATCATTCCTGCAGAACATAAATATCAGCTTATCTTGAAAGAGGGCGACAATTATACAGAAGGAGGCGGAATGGTAGGCGGTCAGAATGATTTTACAGCTTATATTGCCAAGACAGGAAGCAGTACAAACGGATATCTTTCTGTAAACCATGAAACCAATCCAGGCGGTGTTACGATGGCTGAGGTTAATTACAATGCTTCTACAAAACTTTGGCAGCTGTCAAGATCCAGAGCGGTAAGCTTTTCAGATCCAAGTTTAGTTCAGACGATCAGAAACTGTTCAGGAGGTATTACACCTTGGGGTACCGTTGTTACTGCTGAAGAATCAGTAACGGCCAATGATGTGAACAATGACGGTTACAAGGACTACGGATGGCTAGTGGAAATTGATCCGGCTACAGCACAGGTTATTTCTAAAAATCCCGACGGATCCAAAGGAAAGCTCTGGCAGATGGGGATTATGAACCACGAAAATGTTGTAGTGAATAATGCAGGAACAACAGCCTATTACGGAGAAGATGGCGGAACTCACATGGTCTATAAATATGTAATGGATACGCCGAATAATTTAGCTTCGGGAAACCTTTATGTCTTGAAACTTGATCAAGGATTAAGTCCTTCAGGAGATCCGGTAGGAACTACAGCGACATGGGTTCAGGTACCTAATAAAGTGAAAGCAGACCAGAATAATACAACAGCTCTTGCCCAGTCATTGGGAGGGACAAGGTTTAATGGGGTAGAAGATGTAGATATCAGTCCATTGGATGGGAAAATTTATTTTACCGCAAAAGGACTAGATAAAATATACCGTCTTCAGGACAACGGAACAACGGCTTCTCAGGTGGAAACCTTTGCAGGAGGTGCTTCTACAGCATATTCATTCAATACACCACAGGGAATGAAGTCTGAAGCGTGGGGTGATGGAAATGATAACCTTACTTTTGACGAACTTGGTAACCTTTGGGTTCTTCAGGATGGTGGTAAAAATTACATCTGGGTCATTGCTCCGGATCATACACAGGCCAATCCTAAAGTGAGGCTTTTTGCTTCAATGCCGGCAGGATCAGAACCTACAGGGTTGACATTTACCCCTGACCATAAATTCGGTTTCTTCTCTATCCAGCATCCTGATTCCACTATTTCTACAGATGTAGATGCCACAGGAAATACGATTGATTACAGAGGTAAATCGGCAACCATTGTTATTGCTTTGAAGAGTAATCTGGGAACAGCCGGAGCATTAGGAACAATTGAAAGTCATAATGCGGAAACTACCGTTGACGTAGCCCCAAATCCTACATCAGGAATCGTTAAGATCAATTCACCAAAAGGACTGAAAGATATTTCGGTTACAGCTTACAGCATGGATGGAAAGATTGTTTATACGAAGAAATTCATTGGTGTAAACAGATCATTGGATCTTGATTTTACCAATCAGCTGGAAGCATCCCGTATCCTGGTTCTGAATATTGAAGCAGAAGGCGGATTCCAGAAGACCGTGAAACTTTTAAAGAAGTAAAATA
>Ga0308164_10001187_pt1 | contig 32303 bp, 29 predicted proteins | sample PhyTR2_FD_201031 | JGI IMG/M metagenome (GOLD analysis project Ga0308164, IMG submission 201031) | Phyllosphere microbial communities from UC Gill Tract Community Farm, Albany, California, United States - DLSLT.R2 | ecosystem: Host-associated > Plants > Phyllosphere > Unclassified | place: USA... | reverse complement strand
ATTTTGAAATTTGCTATCACAACAGGCACGTAAGGTAACAATATTACTGTATAGCCTGCTTAGACAAGCACTGTTATGTATTTTTGCACACTATGATCTTAAAGAGAGGATATTTGTTTCTTGTTCTGGCTGTTTTTTTTGTTGCGTGCCGGCAGGAGAAACAGGCAAGGATGATTCCTGTGGCGGATTTTTTCAAATCGCCGGAGAGATCATATTATGCCATTTCCCCTGATGGGAAAACGCTTTCTTTTCTGAAGACAGAAGGGCGCAAGCAAAATCTGTTTATTGAAGACCTTGCTTCTGGTAAGTTATCGCAGATTACGCAGCAGAATGAGAAAAATATCAATTATTATTTCTGGGTAAGTAATGAGGAACTGATTTATTATAAGGAAAAATCTGGTGTAGAGCGTCTTTCAGACATATTTATCGTTAATAAAAAGGGTGACACGGAACGCAAACTGAGTGACAATGGAAAAAGCCGGATGCGCGTATTGAAAGATGAACTGATTGATGATAAATTTCTGCTGGTTTCTTCCAATAAACGCGATTCTACCGTATTTGATGTTTACCGCTTAAATGTGAGAAACGGACAAATGGATATGGCTGCCAAAAACCCGGGAAACATTACCGACTGGATCACCGATTCAAAAGGTAAACTACGGCTTGCCACCTCAAGTGACGGGGTGAACGAGGCATTGCTGTACAGGGATACCGAAAGCCAGGTTTTCAGGCCTATCATCACTAATAATTTTCAGACTACATTTAAGCCGATCGCTATTTCGGATGAAAGGCCTAATATCGTATATGCGGTGTCGAATGTGAACCGCGATAAAAATGCTTTGGTTGAACTGGATTGCCATACCGGGAAAGAAAACAAGGTCCTGTTTAAAAATGACACGCTGAACGTTGTGGATGCCCAATATTCTGAATCTAAAAAAAGAATCTCTTTTGTGGTCTGCGAGACCTGGAAAAAGGAGAAATATTATCTGGACAGCGCTGCTAAAAAACTTTATAAACAACTGGATAAGCTGCTGCCTGGTACCGAATCAAGGGTGATTGGCCGCGACAAAGCGGAAAACGTGTTTATTGTGCGAACCTTTACAGATATCAATCCAGGTTCGTTTTACGTGTATTTTGCCGATAAGCGCAAAATCAGGAAGTTGAGCGACTTTAATCCTTATATCAAGGAAGCGGAAATGAGCAGGATGATGCCAATCAGCTACACCACACGTGACGGCATGAAGATACAAGGATACCTCACGCTGCCGTTGCATACACCGCCGCAGAACCTGCCGATGGTGGTTTTGCCGCACAACGGACCTGGAAGCCGCAATTCTTGGGGCTATAATGCTGAGGTACAATTTCTCGCCAACAGGGGTTATGCTGTGTTCCAGGTTAACTACAGGGGTTCTTCTGGTTATGGAAAAGCTTTCGCTGCTGCAGGATTTGGGCAATGGGGGGAGAAGATACGTGACGATATCAGCGATGGTGTAAAGTGGCTGATCGACAAGAAAATAGCAAATCCGAGGAAAATAGCCATTTATGGAACAGGATTTGGAGGGTATATTGCGTTGAATAGCTTATATTCGAATCCGGGGATGTTTGCCTGTGGCGGATCTAACTCCGGAGTCATCAATTTATTCAGCTATTTAAAGTCTATACCTCCATTTTTAAAAACTAACCTGCAGATGTACTATGAAATTATAGGTAACCCGGTTACAGAAGTTGATTACATGCGGCAGGTGTCCCCGGTTTTTCATGCGGACAAGATTAAAACGCCTGTGTTTATTGCACAGAGCCCCAAAGACCTGAACAGCAATGCTGCTGAGGCAGTTCAGTATGTAAAGGAATTGCAAAAGCGTGGCGTTAAAGTTACCTATCTTGAAAAAGAATACAACGAATCGTCAACGCATGGCGAAGAAGTACGTCAGAAGTTATATGCTGGTCTTGAACAATTCCTGGCTGCTAGTTTGTCAAAAAAATAGATAGAACTCACATGGCATCAGAAAGATACAGTGGCTATCGCAAGAATTTCCTATTGATCCTGACGTTCATTGTACTGATCTCGGTTTTATTTGTGCTTTCTCTCTATCTGGCCTATAACTTTAGTAAGAAGTTTGTTGAAAACGAGTTCGTTTCTGATAAGGTAAAGGTTTTAGAAGAAAGTATTAAGCCCTACAATGAGTTTTTCCAGAAGAAATTTCCCGAAATATCTTATTATAACGGATACCTGGATTCTGCCACCACGGCTAAATTTGTCGATACCATACTGAATACCTATCCTTTTGTTTCCAAGGTGGTCTTTTACGACTCAGAGGTCAATAATTTTTATGTGAAGGACGGTTTAAACACACGGCAGCATTTCTCTTTCGGGCCTAAGTTTATCTATCAGTTTGGTGATTATGTTCCGCTGGATTCGGTAAAGATCTTTTCAAGGGAAGATGCAAAAAACTTTACCATTGGAGATGACTTTAACGCCCTGGGTATAAAGTTTATCTCTTATATAGCTACGCTTGACACTACCAGGGTTCCCACACAGGACGAACTTTTCACCAACTTCAGCAATATCCGGTCAAATAAGATTACGTACCTCAACATTCCTAGGATAGAAGACCTTAAAGTATATAAACAGATGATGGGGGCAAAACTAAACCCGCTTCCTGTTTATCAGCAGGATATGTTGTCCTTTTACCTGGACCCGTACAAAATAAAGATTATCAATACCCACAAGAAACTATACCAGAACATCAGGATTGAGCCGCTTACTTATGATCCGCTTAGTACTTCATCAGATTATGTAGCCACAGAAATCACCTTGCCGGGCCCATTTTCAGATTATAAGTTGTATTTTATTTCTGCCAAGTCTTTTGTGTATAAAGAGATACTGAGTTACTTCCTGCCAATTGCGGTGGTGATTTTATTATTTTATGGCCTGCTTGTGCTGGTTGCCTTCCTTATTTACAGAAACCTAAACATTAACCATAAGATGTTTAAGCTGCAGTACGACTTTGTAAATAACCTGACACATGAGTTTAAAACGCCGGTGAGCGTGATAAAAATTGCGGGTAACAATATTAAAAGTGCCAGTGCTTTAACTGAGCGCGAACTTAAACTGTATGGTAAAATACTGGATGAAGAAGCGGATAAGTTAAATGGCCTGATGAACAAGCTGCTTGCCTTTACCCAGATTGAGAATAAAGCCATCCAGCTGAACCGTGATGAAATCTATATCGAAGATTTTATTGAAAGCACCATAGAATCGCACAAACTGAAACATCCTGATTTTGTTGTAACCTATCAGGTATTTGGATTTTCAACATTTATTACTGATCCTGTGTTGCTGGGAAGCCTTTTTGATAACCTTGCGGAGAATGCGTACAAATATTCTCCTCCTGAACGTAAGCGCCTGCATATTTCTGCCGCGCTGGTTAAAGGCAAGGTGGTATTCAGGTTTACCGATCAGGGGATTGGGATTCCGGCACCGGAAATTAATAATATATTTAAAAAGTTTTACCGTATACAGAACCAGTATAACCAAAACGGAAGCGTGGGGCTTGGCCTGGCCTTTTGTAAGGAGCTGATTAACTTTATGAAAGGTGAGATTACAGTAAAAAGTAAAGTAAACAAAGGAACAGAATTTAAAATAGTACTGCCTTATAATAATTAATGATATGTCTAAAGGAATCAAAATACTAATAGTTGAAGACGATGAAAATTTAAGATTTTTAGTAGTTCACCGCTTGAAATCTGAAGGTTACGATGTTTCAGAAAGCGGCGATGGCGAAGCTGCAGTTACCACTATCATGGAAGAAAAACCTGATATTGTATTGCTCGACTGGATGCTTCCGGGCAAACAGGGATCTGACGTTTGTGAAGAGGTGCGTAAACAGGGTTTTGAAAACCTGATTATTATGATGACTGCCAAAGCACAGGATGTAGATAAGATTGATGCTTACAATTTTGGTGTGTCAGATTATGTGAGCAAGCCTTTTAATATGGATGTGCTTGTAGCGATGCTGGAAAGCAAAGTGAAATTCCTGCTTAACAATGACAGGTCTGAAATTCATCGTTTTGGCGATATGGAGCATCATCCAAATATCCACACACTTTACCGTAACGGCAAAAAGATTGAACTGACTATATTGGAGAACAGGATTCTGTTATACTTCCTTAGAAACCCTAATAAGGTCATTAACCGTGATGAACTGATGCTTGTTGTATGGGGATATAACTCTGATGTGAATACCCGTACCCTCGATATGCACATTGTTCGTTTGAGAAAGAAAATTGAATTGAATCCTGATAATCCTCAGTTACTGCAAACGGTACGTGGCATCGGGTACCGCTTCAACGCGGGATAGATTTACTGCACAAAAAGGCATAGTTGTGAAGCCCGTTTAGGGTTATCTAACTATGCCTTTTTAAGTGTAAATATTGTAATTTCAGGCAAAATCCCCACCCTTCCAGGGAAGCCAAGGAAACCATAACCCACATTCACATACAGCTGCTGCTGTTGTTCATGGTAAAGCCCCGCCCATTCTTTATAGATGTATTCAATAGGGCTCCACTGATAGTTTTCCAGCCGTACACCAAACTGCATACCATGCGTATGCCCGCTAAACATTGCATCTATCTGCGGGTACTTGGGCAAGACTTCTGCACGCCAGTGTGAAGGGTCATGTGATAACAATAGTTTTACCGGCAGGTCGTCTGTGTCTTTTGTTGCCAGGTCCATTCTTCCATATTTAGGGAAACGGCCCATACCCCAGTTTTCAATTCCAAGGATACCAATTTCCTCGCCGTCAACTTTCAAGCGCCTGTGTTCATTGAGCAATAAATCCCATCCCATCAATTTATGGGTCTGGATTACATCTTTCAGGTTTTTCGCCTTTGCCGGAGAAGCTTCCCTTCCAAAATGGTAATCGCCATAATCGTGGTTTCCCAGCGAAGAATACACACCCAAGGGAGCTTTTACCTTACTGAAAATATCCTGGTAATCGCGCATTTCATTGGCCATATCATTTACAATATCACCCGTGAAAAAGATAAAATCCGTTTTTTCCCTTAATAACATTTCAACACCGCCCCTTACCGCTTTTGGGTTGTAAAAACTACCGGAGTGTATGTCTGAAATCTGGCCCATGGTTATTCCGTCAAAGGCTGAGGGTAGATTTGGGAGTATAAGCGTTTTCCTTCTTACCTGGTAATCATAGGCCCCGGATACAATACCCCAGGTGAGTGAAGTTAGCGGCACTGCTGCAGCTACCAGCCCAGCCTTGATGATGAATGAAGAACGGCTGATAGTTTCCCCATTGCCTGGTTCTTCAATTGTTTCTGCAGGTTTATCAACTATTTTCCTGAATATGAAAACCAGTAACCTCCGCAGGTCGTCTGCGAGAATAAAGAAAAGCATCACAATTTTGCATGCCGTAAGCAGGAAAAACGATACCAGGATGACCGCCCGGAGCGAAAGAAAAATATTGATGTAGATTCCAGCAAATACACCAACGATCAGCAAGATGCTGACCGAGTAGTATATTCGTGTAAATCTGCGTTTTGTTTTGTCGGTCCAGTTCTTAAATACGGATAGAATTGCGTTAACAAAATAATAATCGAATGCTAATATTAACAGGCATCCTGCAATAAGAAAGGGTAAACGGCCCATTTTCTGGTTTATGTAAAAAATATATTAACTATCTGAAATCGATGTCTTCATCGTCTTCTCCAATTTCAGTATTAAACAGACTGTCAAACATATCTGAGAAGCCAAAGCCTCCATCCAGGTATTTTTTGCTCAGCTGTGAGTATTCGGCAAGACCATGGAGCACAAACTCCATTAAAAGTAGGGTCTGGTTGGCACTTAGTTTAGGATGGAACTTTTTCACCAGTTCATTCAGGCCCTTAACCTGCATCAGTTCTTTTTTGTATTGCGCCGCTGTTAGCGTGTCTGCAAGGTCGATCGTGTTTCCATCAGTGAACCAATCTGTAATCAGCTGATATGGGTTTACGGATTTACCTTTTTTGGATTTCTCAGGATCTGGGAAGTAACGTCCAAAAAGGCTTTTAATGGCTTTTCCGATTAATGTGTTAGCAACCTTAGCTGGCCCTTCCAGTTCACCTTCGTAAACCAGCTCGATTTTTCCTGTTACAGCAGGTATAATTCCAGTCAGGTCAGATAACCTTACAAAGGTGTTTTCTTCTCTGTTGATCAGCATCCTTCTTTCTGCAGCACTGATCAGGTTTTCATAGGCTGAAATTGTTAACCGCGCAGAAACACCAGATTTCTGGTCAATAAATTCACTTTGGCGGGCTTCAAATGCTACCTGCTCAACCAGGTCTTTTACTAAACCATCTGCTTCCACCTGCAGTTTCTGTGATTCTGTAATCTTTGCTTCCTGGAAAGTGATTTTTCTTGAAATGGCAATCGTTTTTGGATAGTGCGTAAGGATCTGGCTTTCAATCCTGTCTTTTAGCGGAGTTACAATTGATCCCCTGTTTGTATAATCTTCCGGGTTGGCAGTAAAAACAAACTGCACATCCAGCGGTAAACGTAATTTGAAACCCCTGATCTGAATATCCTTTTCCTGAAGCATATTAAATAATGCAACCTGTATACGCGCCTGTAAATCGGGAAGTTCGTTAATCACGAAAATACTCCTGTGTGCCCGTGGAATTAAACCAAAGTGGATTACACGTTCATCATTGTAAGTCAGTTTCAGTGTTGCTGCCTTAATAGGATCCACATCACCAATCAAATCGGCCACTGTTACATCCGGTGTAGCCAATTTTTCAGTGTAACGGTCTGAGCGGTGTTGCCAGCTGATCAGCGTATCATCGCCATACGTTTCAATTTCCCTTTGGGCAAACCATGATATTGGGTTCAGCGGGTCATCAAAAATCTCGCTGCCCGTGATATATGGGATATATTCATCAAGCAGGTTCACCATTAACCGTGCAATACGGGTTTTTGCCTGGCCGCGTAATCCGAGTAAAAGTATATTGTGCCTGGAAAGGATAGCAGTCTGCAGTTCAGGGATAACAGTGTCGTCATAACCTAATATCCCTTCAAAGCCAGCATCTTTATTTTGGAGCTGCTGAATCAGGTTCTTACGCAATTCATCTTTAACTGTTAGGGAAACGTAATTTGAGGCCTTTAATTCGCCAAGAGTTTTAATTGATTTATAGTCCATAGGATTGATCTGCCCGAATTACCGAACTGTTTTTCGTCTGTTTTTAATGTAGTCTTCAAAAATGTATTCGCCCAGGCCTGTAAGCGAACTGTAGAAAGCCCTTCCTCCGTTAATCTGGGTGAACTCCCTTACAAATTGCTGCAAATACGGGTCCTGTGCAATCATAAAAGTGGTAATAGGAATATTCAGGCGTTTGCATTGTGCCGCCATATTTAATGTTTTATTGATCACTTTTCTGTCGAGGCCCATACTGTTTTTGTAGTATCTGCCATTTTCTTTCAAACAGGTAGGTTTCCCATCCGTGATCATAAAGATCTGTTTGTTGTGTGTTTTACGGCGGCGAAGAAGGTCGGCCGCAAGCTCCAGGCCGGCAAAAGTATTGGTGTGATAGGGGCCTACCTGCAGGTATGGCAGGTCTTTAACCGTAATTGGCCATGCATCGTTACCAAAAACCACAATGTCAAGTGTATCTTTAGGATATCTTGTCTTGATCAGTTCGGCAAGCGCCATCGCTACCTTTTTAGCCGGTGTGATCCTGTCTTCCCCATACAGTATCATAGAATGCGAAATATCAATCATCAGCACCGTTGAGGTAAGCGTCTTGAAATCTTTTTCTTCCACTTCCAGATCACGTTCTGTAATGGTAAAGTTGCCTATCCCATGGTTGATCTGGGCATTCTGGATAGATGCTGTCATGTCTATCTGATCCAGGCTGTCGCCAAATGAATATTCCCTGCGGTCGGCGTTTTTTTCTTCTCCTATACCAGATATATTGCTGTTATGGTTCCCTTTTCCGGCTTTTTTTAATTTGCCGAAGATTTCTTCCAATGCAGACTTTCGGATGGTTTGTTCTGTTTTTGACGTGATTTCAACCTCACCGTCCCGGGGGTTTTCTTTGATGTAGCCCTTTTCTTTCAGCTCATCAATAAAATCACCCATACCGTATTCACCATTGGTAAACTTATATTGTTTATCCAATTCATTCATCCAGGCAAGCGTTTCGCCGGCATTGCCTGCGGTATAGTTAAGCAGCTGCGTGAATAGTTTCAGCATTTCATCGAACCCGCCTTTTGGCTTGTCGTCAGGCTGAAAATCAGAAAAATGGAAACCTCTCATATTGTTATATTAACGGTATATCGAAGGTAAAAGTTTATAGGTTGATTAATGTTACCTGCTTGTAAAAATACAATGCAGGGCATTTTAAGCCATCGATTGTGCAGAATGACATTAGAACCCTATTTTAATGGATAAAGTTTTAAGAAAAAGATCTTTCAGGTGTTAGTAAAATCAGGGGCGCGGCGTTCCGTTGGCCAATGCTTTTTCTGCCCTTTTTACCGCCAGTTTTTCCCTGAAATGTGCATAAGGTGCTTTCAACGCCATTTTCAACAAGCTGTCCAGTCCGCCTTTTACCGCAAGGTTAAACAAGCTTTGTGCTTTCCGTATTGGAGAGGCATCCCATGCCCTAAGGCTCAGTGAAAACGAACCGTCCAGGTATTTCATCCAGTGCCACATTCCGGTTGGCATAAACAGCGTGTCGCCATGTTCCAGGAACACTTCATACCCTTCCACGCCCTTTAACGCCGGGAATTTTTCAAAATCAGGATTAGCTACATCATAATCTTCCAGTGCATATGTAGCGTTTGGAATACAGTAAAGTCGCTCTTTCCATTTGTTATCAAATAATATGATATGTTTTCTTCCGCCAAAATGCGTATGGAAAAGATGCGGCAGGTCTATATCGTAATGTAAAAATGTAACAGAATTTGAACCTCCAAAAAACATGGCAGGCATACTTTCTATAAAACCGCCCATTAAATCCTTTGGAAGGATTATATCATTGATCAGACTGGGCACGTGTTTAAAAAGGTTGAAAAAAAAGATGCGCAGTTCTGTAGGTTCTGATTTAATGAGGTCGAGGTAATCACCAAAGCGCATGTGTGCTGCAGCAGAATTGATAGGCTTGGACGGGTCAACCTTGGCGTTATCATACAACGGTACCTCGAGGTTACCTGCTATTTCTTTCAGGTAGTCAGTAGTCCATTTTTCCCTCGCAGGCCAGTTTTTGGTCAGACCTTTAATTATGAGGGGCTTTCTGGCGTCTAAATAGTTTTTTTTAAAATCAGATGGACTAATGCTCTCAACGGTATCTACTGGCTTTAGAATGAAGCTCATAATTAAGAAAGGATCTTGTTAAGGAACAAAAGTGTAAATTAATTTTTACTTATTTTAAAAAATTGCGGCGGGTGGTGCTGATTATTCAGGAAGATGACCCTGTAATGCTTTGTTGGCCCGTTTAATTGCCAGGCGCTCTTTCCATGCCATGTATTTTTCCCTGAAATTACCTTTCATAAAGTCGTCAAATTTCCGTTGCAGGGTAAGGTTGTAAAGGCTCCTTGCTTTCACTGCCCATGATTTGTCCCAGGCCCTGAGGCTGATGGAAAAAGATCCGTCCAGGTATTTCATCCAGTGCCAGTAACCGGTTGGCATAAACAGTGTATCCCCGTGTTCGAGAAAAGTTTCTACACCTTTCACCCCTTTAAGGGCAGGGAATTTATCAAAATCAGGATGTTCTACATCATAATCTTCCAATGCATAGGTAGCGTAGGGGATTTGATAAAGCCTGTCTTTCCATTTGTTTTCAAAAAGGATCACATGTTTTCTGCCATTGAAATGCGTATGGAAAATATGTGCCATATCTATATCGTAATGCAGAAAGGTGACAGAGCCTTTTCCGCCGAAAAACATGTTAGGGTAGGAGTCAAGGAAACCGCCCATCAGGTTTTTTGGTGCAATATAATCCTGAAGAAGTTTAGGGGCCTGTTTAATCGGGTCAAAAAGAAAAATTCTGAGATCTGTTGGTTTACTCCTGATCAGGTCTATATAATCTGCAAATTGCATTTCTGCGGCAGAGGCATTAATAGGTTTTGAAGGATCAGCTTTTGAACTATCATATAGCGGCACCAGCTGATCACCCACAACGGTCTTCATATAATCCAGCGACCATTTATTGTAGGCAGGCCAGTTCTTAGCCATATTTTTGATTACCAGCGGCCTGCGTGGCTTAAGGTAGTTCTTCTCGAAATCTTCTTTCGAAATGTCGTCAACGCAATCAATCTGAGATAGATCAAACTTCATGTTAATACAATGTTAATTCTGTAAAATTATATAAAAATCGAGATTGCCATCAACCGCCTTATTTAAAAATAAAAAAATCTGACAATAAAAAAACACAGCATAAGTGCTGTGTTAAATGTTTTAAAAAAGAAATGAATCTGTTAGTTGGGCATTAAAACTGTGTCTACAACATGAATGACGCCATTTTTTTGCATTACGTTTGCAATGGTTACAGCAGAGGTCCCGCCTTTTTCATCTGTGAGGATAAGTTTTTCACCTTCCATTGATGCCCATATTTTTCCGCCTGCCACAGTAGTCAGTTCAGCTTTTCCATTACCGGCTTTAATGGCTTTCGCGATGGCTTTTGCATCGAGTTTTCCTGCTACCACATGGTAGGTCAGGATCTTTGTCAGTACCGCTTTGCTTTCTGGTCTTACCAATGTTTCTACCGTGCCGGCAGGTAATTTGCCAAATGCTTCATTTGTTGGTGCAAATACCGTGAAGGGCCCTTTACCTTTAAGTGTTGTTACTAAGTCGGCGGCCTTAACAGCAGCCACGAGCGTGGTATGGTCTTTAGAGTTTACTGCATTATCTACAATGTCTTTCGAGGCGTACATTGCTGCGCCACCCACCATTGGATTTTTTTGAGCGTAAACGTGGGACGAGAATGCCATAGCTACTACGACAAATACGGGCATAAATAATCTTTTCATAATTTGGTTTTATCGGAGAAGATACGTTGAATACATGCCCTTGGTTTTTAACGCGCTTAAGCCCTGCTTTTCATGTATTTTGAAAACCTTTTTGGGAAAAACCTTTTAAATAAAATCCCTTTGAGCTCTTTGCCGCCGATATAAACCTCTTCTTTGTTTTGTTCGATAGCTTTTACAATTTCTTTTGCACAGTCTGCAGCAGGCATTCCATTCTCCTGATTTTCGTCCATTACCCCGTGCAGGTTGCCATCGGATGTGGCTGCATTTACCGATAAACTGGTTTTGATATATCCCGGACAAATCATAATGATATGGATGTTTTTATCGTAAACTTCGGTACGCAGGGAATCAAAATAGCCATGCAGCGCATGTTTTGAGGCTGCATATGCTGCCCTGTTTTTAACACCAAACTTTCCGGTGAGGCTGCTTATACAGGCAATTTTTCCGCCCCCTTTTGCAATCATGGATGGCAGCACTGATTTGCTTAAGGCCACAGTTCCCCAGAAATTTACGTTCATGAGTTTTTGTTCTATCGCCAGGTCTGTGTCAATTGCTGCGGAGCGCTGACTAATTCCTCCGCTATTGACAAGCAGATCAATGTTGCCATAGATTTTCTGCGCGTCCTTTGCTTTTTCCTGTAATTGTGCAGCGTCTTCAAGGTCGATTGACAATACATGTACATTAATCTGGTTTTTGCAGTTTCCTTTTACCCTGAACAGCTCGTCACGGTTACGGGAAGAAATGATAAGTTTTGCACCTGCGTTATTATAGGCATATACCAGTGCTTCCCCAATGCCTGAAGACGCTCCGGTAATCCAAACTACTTTGTTGTTCATGACGGTTTAAATTTTTAATCCTCCGGATGTTCATCTATCAGAAATAGTTCTGAAGCAATATAATCTGCAAACAACTTTCCATCCTGGCTAAGTACCAGTTTGTCGTTTTGGTTGCAGAGCCAGTTCCTTTGTATAAACGGAGTGATGTTTTTCATAGTATCGGCAAGGAATATCTTGCCAAAGTCTTTTTCTATTTTTAGAAGGTCCGTTCCCCACATGGTACGCAAGGAAGTCATGATGTATTCGTTGAAGCGGTCATAGATGTCCAGTTCTTCAACAGTTTCTGCCAGTCTTCCCGCTGTTATCTCTGTAATATACTTTGCGTTATTTGCGAGGTTGAGGTACCTGAGGTTGCTGTTAAAACCATGTGCAGATGGGCCGATGCCTAAATACGGCACGCCTCTCCAGTAGTTGGTGTTGTGCATGGCATGTCGCCCAGGCAAACTGAAGTTTGAAATTTCGTAATGGTCGAATCCGGCTACACCCAGTTTCTCTATCAAAGAGATAAATTGTGCGGCACTTTGCTCGTCGTTTACCGGTATCTGTTTCCCTTTTTTTATTGCGGCGGCCAGTGCCGTCCTCGGTTCAACGGTGAGGGAATAAGCAGATATATGCGGTACCTGGAGGCTGATTGCTTTATTGATATTGCTGTGCCATTTCTCATCTGTCAGCAATGGGTAGCCATATATGAGATCAATACTTAGGTTTTCAAATCCAGCATCCTGACTGCGTTTGATACAGGTGTCTGCTTCAATGGCATTATGTGCCCTGTTCATCCAGACCAGGTCTTCATTAAAAAACGATTGTACCCCAATACTGAACCTGTTTACCGGGAGCCGCCTCAATTGTGCAATTTTATTGGCGTCCAGATCGTCGGGATTGGTTTCAATGGTGATCTCGGCATCTGATGCGATGGGGAAGTGCGAGGTCAGCGTATTGAATATTTTTTCGAGTGATTTTTCCGGTAAAAGCGAAGGCGTACCCCCGCCGAAATAGATGCTGCCTACTTGATCGGTGATCCTGTCCTTTTTCATTACAATCTCTTTGCAGATTGCATCGGTCATCTCGTCCATATACTGAAGGGAGGTGCTGAAATGAAAATCGCAGTAGTTGCAGGCCTGTTTGCAAAATGGTATGTGGATATAAATTCCTGACATGCCGCAAAGATAAGTGCTATTGTGGAGTTTTTGGGATTTATGTAAGCAAATACAGTAAGGTAAAAACCTTAAAGCTCGAAAGGGTTTAGTAATTTAACCCTTCTATCTTATTAAAGTCTTTTGTGTTTCGGAATCAAAGTCAGATCATTCGTAAAAAGCCGACGCGGCAATAATTGCATCAGGTAACTTAATGGCGTAAGTTTTACGAAACTCAACTGTTTTGTCTTTTATATATTGGTCCAATTCAAAAACAGCGGAATCTGCTATGAAGTTTTTTAATACTGTTTTTAGAATACCATCCATAAAGTCTTCTGCTTCCTTTGAAAATAGTTGCTGAAGGTAATAAATGGCTGTTTTGGTATCCCAAAGATAGCTTATTCCCATTCGTTACGCATTTTGTCTAATTGGTTGTCGATCTCAGTTAAGCGTTGCCTAGTCATAGCGCCTTTGTACTTTGATATCAGGTTTTTGGCGGTTACCTCAACTACTCCCTTATCTATTCGAAAACGAATGATTTTAAGCAATTCTAAATCCTTTAATAGATTTAGTGCATCATTATTCAAAACATCAATTGTAAGCGTTGTCATACAATAAAAATTAATTACAATTGCCATGCCCTAAGTCTCGTCATTTGTTGGGTACTTAAGTGTATTTTACTTAACAAGAGTAGGCGTTAAGAATATTCCTCCCGTCAAGTCAAAATGTAATTTTACCTTACCATTTGAAAGTTAGACTTTCAAATGGTAAGGTTGAGAGCTTAAATTTGTGTTATTTGAAAGTTAGATTTTCAAATGGTAAGGTTCAGAGCTTAAATTCGTGTTATTTCAAAGTTCAACTAGAGATGAAAGAATATTGTACTTTAGCTTTATGAAGAGTAATATCCTAACCGCCCTGTGCCTCGCTTTCCTGCTGATCTCATCTTTTCAGGTCAGCTCGCAATCAAAACTTAAGATAGTGATCATCCGTCATGGTGAAAAACAGGAGAAATTCGAGAACCTGAATTGTATGGGGCTGAACAGGTCGTTGAAACTCATCAATGTGCTTCATCAGAAGATAGGGTTGCCAGATTACATCTATGTGCCTTCAGTAGGCAACGGAAGTAAAACCACGCATTCAAGGATGTTCCAGACCATATCTCCCTTTGCTATCAATTATAACCTAAGTATCAATAGTAGCTATCAAAGTACCGACCTGGATAAAATAGTTAAAGATCTGGAAGGGAAAAAAGGACTGGTTTTGTTTGTATGGAACCATGAAAGTATTGTGTCCCTGGCAAAGGCCCTGGGTGTTAAAGGCAAGCAAACCTGGGGCGACAACGATTATGATTCCATGTGGATCATTACTGGCAAAGGTAAAAACCGGGTGCTCCAGGCAGACAGGGAAGGAATAACGCCAGGGAAAGTATGCGGACCTTACTGATGCAGTACCTTCGCGGAGAACTGAAAATAGGGTGGACTAATAAATAATAATACTTTAAATTTGTTCAAAGGATTTATCCCCTTACTTTTACAGTCCGATGTATAAATACCTTTTTGTAGCTTTTTTCATGTTGTGCGGCGGGGTTTCCGGACAAGTCAATGCGCAAAATTTATCGTCGTTGAGAGATTCGACCGCTAAACGGACATTTTACAGGCCCCGTGTAACCAGGGATTCTGCCTTTCTTGCACGACAGCGGTTTGTTACTGATTCAATTATGACGCATACCTGGATTCTCCCAGACTCCCTGATCAACCGTCATATGATTATTGATAGTATTGTTAAAGCAAATGTTTTTGAAAAACTGGACCTTGACGCCTGGTTCAAAAAATATGGCAAATTCAAGAAGGATAACCGATTTAGGATGGGTACCCCACTGCCTAAGGGGAACACCTGGATCCTCGGTTTTATCTTCCTTTTACTGGCTGTTTTTGCAGTGCTCAGGATCTCTTTTGCCAAGCAATTACAGAACATTATACAGTCGTTTTACAGTAACCGGGGGTTAAATAACCTCAATAAAGAGGATAACGTATTTAGTTCGTGGCCATTTTTGTTTCTTTTTATACAACTGGGATTCACGATCGGGATGTTTTTTTACCTCGTCGCAGTCTATTATCAGTTGCCGTATGTGGATCAGGGATTTCGTTTTTTCGTCAGTCTTTCCATCCTGATCATTATACTTTATGCACTCAAGATTTTAATGCTCCGCCTGCTTGGGCACCTGTTTAACGTCCAGAAAGCGGTGAATGAGTATGTTTCTATATTATATTTAAGTTATTTTAATATCTCATTATTATTCATTCCACTGGTGGTTGCATTTGCCTTATCACCGCTGAAATATGGTATATATTACATAGTTATCTCTTTTATTTTGCTCGCTGTAATCTTTACGTTTCAGTTCATTAGGGCGGGAGTAAATATTTTATCTCATTATCGGTTTTCAAAGTTCTATTTATTTATGTACTTTTGTGCCCTCGAAATATGCCCTATTTTGATATTAATCAAGGCAATAGGATTACAGCTGTAACTAGGTAAAATGCAAGAAAAGACAGAAGATAGGTTGCGTAAAGTAAAAAGTATACTGATAACTTTGCCAAAACCTGAAACAGAAAAGTCGCCTTATTTTGATTTGGCAAAGAAATACAACCTGAAGGTTGATTTCAGATCCTTTATTCACGTGGAAGGTATTCCCGCGCGGGATTTCCGAAAAGATAAGATCACGTTGAATGAGTATACTGCTGTAGTGTTTACAAGCAGGAATGCGGTGGATCATTTTTTTAGGATCTGTGAAGAAATGCGGTACGAAGTCCCCGCAGATCTGAAATATTTTTGTATTTCAGAATCGACGGCCCTCTACCTGCAGAAGTACATCCAGTACCGCAAGCGCAAGATCTTTTTCGGTAAGCAAACCGCTGCCGATCTTTCTGAAGTGCTGAAGAAACATGCAGGGGAGAAATTCCTGTACCCATGTTCTGATGTGGCTACGGAAGATACCATGAATTTCCTGCTGAAAAACGGATATGACCTCACACCCGCGGTTCTGTTTAAGACTGTTGTTAGTGATCTTTCAGATCTGGCTGATGTAACCTATGACATTATTGCTTTCTTTAGCCCATCCAGTATTCAGTCACTTTACACCAATTTCCCCGACTTCCAGCAGAACAATACCAGGCTGGCTGCGTTCGGCGTTAATACACATAAGGCTGTAACGGATAATAATCTTATCGTAGACATTGCTGCTCCATCTCCGGAATCGCCATCTATGATTATGGCAATTGAAAATTATATTAAGAAATCCAATAAATAATAAACCGTTGCGTTATTTCCCCAATTTGGGGTTGTTTATAAAATATTTACAGTTTAGATGCGTAAGTTGTAAAGAGCTTGCGCATTTTGGGTTTAGGCGATAAATGTTTTTAAATAAGTTGTTTATATCAATCATTTTTGATAGAATTGTGTAAAGTTACTCAAGATATTATGAGGAAAATTTACACACTGGGCGCTATTATCATCGCTATATTCGCTTCGGGCTGCGGAAAAGGTGGGCAGGGAGAGCTTGTAGGTGTTTATAATAGAAAGTTCAATAACAAAAGAATGCCAGCGGGTATGGTATATATTCCCCAGGGCAAAACACTCATTGGAATGTCTGATGAAGACATCAATAATTCCCAGTCGTCGCCAAGTAAGATGACATCCTTTAGTGCATTCTATATGGATGAAACTGAAATCACCAATGCGGAATACCGGCAGTTTGTAAATTGGGTGCGTGATTCAGTTGCACTCACTTCCCTCGGTGCCGGTGCAGCACCCCAGTATTTTATCAATGCCAAAACCACTCCGGGAGGTGCAAGCCTTTCATCACAAAGAAATATAGACTGGAAAAAGGTCGGTAACGGCTCTACCCTATGGAGTAGCAAGGGCGGCGGCCTCAGCGCAAAACTACAGGATATGTACTATAGTGGCGACGATGCTTTAACTGGTCGAAATGAGCTGGATATCAGAAAATTCAGGTACGCCTACAGTATCGTTAACCTTGACCTGGCAGAAGCCGGCAGAAAAGACCCGTCGAAAAAACGTAAGGACTTTATTGAAAGTTATGTAGACTCACCAGATCCCAGCAACCCAAACCAGTTTCCCTCAGTAAGTGTTTATCCGGATACCATGGTTTGGAAAGTAGACTATTCCTACTCTCAGAATGATCCAATGGTGAAATCTTATTTCAATCACCCTTCATATGACAATTACCCGGTTGTAGGCGTATCATGGGAGCAGGCCAATGCTTTTTGTGTTTGGCGTACGCGTTTATATGAACCAGTTGCGGCTTCAAGGAGAATTCCTGTAAGTTCCCGTCCCGAGTACAGGTTGCCTACGGAAGCCGAATTTGAATATGCCGCCAGGGGCGGAAACTCAAAAACCAAATATCCATGGGGAGGTCCTTATGTGAGAAACACCAAAGGATGTATGCAGGCCAACTTTAAAGTAGGCCGTGGAAACTATTCAGATGACGGAGGTCTGTATACGGTTAACGTGAAGTCGTACTTCCCCAATGATTATGGCCTGTATAATATGGCCGGTAATGTGGCTGAATGGACAGTTACCGCTTATAACAGTTCTGCCGCGACCCAGTTGCTGGACTTCAATCCAAATTTTACTTATGTTGCCAAAGGGGCCGACAGCAAGTACCTCAAGCGTAAAGTAGTAAGGGGCGGTTCATGGAAAGACATTGGTTTTTTCCTCCAGAATTCAGTTGGAACCTATGAATACCAGGACCAGGCAAGATCTTATATAGGTTTCAGATGCGTTTCATCGTTTGCTGGCACCGATATCAACTTCAAAAACTAGTAATCAATAAAATAATACCAATACCAATAACCAACCAAATATCAACCTTATCTTATTTAACATGGCGGCAAAAAAGAAATTTGACTGGCTACACGTAGCCATATCCTGGGGCGCAAGTATCGTAATTGTCGGTGCATTATTCAAAATCCTTCACCTTGGTGGAATCTGGGGAAACTATATGATCGGTATCGGTCTGGGTGTGGAAGCATTTTTATTCTTTTTAACAGGTTTTTTCCCGCCGGCACAAGAACTGCCCTGGGACCGTGTTTATCCTGAACTCAATGACGATTTTAACGGTGAATTGCCTAAGGTATCTGCCAGGCCAGTTTCTGCTGCTCCGGCTTTTAGTTCCACTGCTGCACTGGACAAAATGCTTGAAGATGCCAAAGTAGGCCCTGAGTTAATTGAAAGCCTGGGCAATGGCCTCCGTAGTTTTGGTACGCAGGTAGCTGCAATTGGCACTATTGGTGATGCCGCTGGTGCCACTACAGAATTTGCCGGCAAGATAAAACAGGCCACAGCGAGCTTTGATCATTTAAACGGGGCTTTTGGAAAAGCAACCGCCCAGCTGGTAGAATTGGGCGAAACCAATTCAGATGCCAAAGCATATCACCACCAGGTAACCAACCTTGCAAAAAATCTTGGTTCTTTAAATGCCGTATACGAACTGGAATTACAGGATTCAAGTGCACATTTAAAATCAATGAACAAGTTTTATGAAAATTTGTCACTGACCATGAACAACTTCAATGAATCTATGGAAGATTCAAAACAGTTCAAGGAGGAAGTGGGCAAACTGGCTAAAAACCTCTCTTCACTGAATGCTATTTACGGAAATATGCTAACGGCAATGAACCAGCCGCGCCTATAATAACAGCTATTTTATTATTTACTTAACCAGAGAGGGCTAATATAATGGCAGGAGGAAAAGAAACAGCCCGGCAGAAGATGATCAATATCATGTATTTGGTATTGTTGGCTATGCTGGCGCTAAACGTATCTGATACAATACTTAATGCATTTAAGAATATTAATGATAGTCTTGAATCATCAAGAACAAACGTAAATACCAGCATTGATCAACTTTTTTCAGCTTTTCAAAATACAAAGCTCAAAGATGAACCTGCACGCGCCCAGCCAATCTGGGATAAAGCTAACCAGGCGAAAAAGTATGCGGAAGACTTAAATGCATATGTTCAGCAGCTGAAATCGCGCTTTAATACCGCGGGGGGTGGACTGGATGAAGAAACAGGCGATTTACAGGAAAGAGGTAACCTGGACATAGCACAGGGAATCATGATCAACCAGAAGGAAGGTGAAAAACTGAAAGCGAAGATCAACGAAACCCGGGAAAAACTGATCGCCTTGCTTAACCCTGAAGACCGTAAAAACGTGACCTTTTCCCTTGAAGCGAAAGACGCAGAAAAGTCTGTAAGCGGTAAGAAGCTTTGGGAAGATATCAATTTTGGAGAAGGAACACCCTTAACTGCGGCCAATACCGTACTTACAAAAATCCAGGCTGATACAAAAAATGCAGAAGCAGAAGTCGTGAAAAAACTTTTTGGGGACATGGATAAATCTTTGGTTAACCTGGATCAGTTTGCGGCAGTTGCTGTGGCACCAAGCTCTTACGTAATACAGGGACAGCCATACAGTGCACAGGTTTTCCTAACGGCAAGTGACTCTAAATCGAGCCCGGAAATTACTGTTGGCGGAGGCCGGTTGGCTACCAAAGACGGTAAAGGAACGTATACAGGGAGCACAGGTGCTGTCGGTGTTTTCAAATGGTTTGGAACCATTCGTGTGAAACAGACGGATGGGCAGGTCAAAGAATACCGTACGCCTGAACAGAGTTACCAGGTGGCCAAACCTTCAGCAACGGTCTCTCCCGACAAGATGAACGTAATTTATGCAGGTATTCCCAATCCTTTTTCTGTGTCTGCGGCGGGTTTTCCTTTAGAAAGCATTAGGGCCAGTATTTCAGGAGGCTCCATCAGCGGTGCCAATGGAAAGTTCACTGTTAATGTAAAAAGTGACCAGATTGGAAAAACCGTAAATGTGTCGGTTTCTGCCAATAGTGGCGGCAAGACGCTGAATTTGGGTGCCCAGCAATTCAGGGTGAAAGGTTTGCCCACACCGAAAGCACTGGTAAAGGGTAAATCGGGTGGTAATGTAGACCTTGAATGGCTATCAAGATCTACCCTGGTAGATACCCAGCTGGAAGATTTCGTATTTGACATTAAATATAAAGTAATCAGGTTCAATACCACCTTTATCAATCCGAGATCGGATGCTGTTACGATGCCCAATAGTGGCGCTTCGTTCAGTGGCCAGATTAAAGGTGCTTTAAATTCCATCAAGCCGGGGGCAACAGTGATCTTTAAAGACATTGTTGTGGAAGGCCCTGATGGGCGGCAAAAAAGCCTGGATGCAATTACATTCACCGCTAAATAAATTGAGATGAAACAAATCCTGTATATTCTTGTCCTGCTGTGCTTCGGAACGTTATCCTTTGCACAGGTTAACACCACACCTGTAAGTGCACCTGCTGCACCGCTTAAAGCAAAAACTAAGATAAAGACACCGCCAAAAGATGGCTTTTTTGCCAGAAAGGATGTGGACAGTAGTGTAATGGTTCCTTTTGCTGAAGTGAGGGAAGAGGACGTTTTTTATTCCAAACGCGTATGGCGGGAACTCGATCTGCGTGATACTATCAACTCTGTCCTGAAATCTGAGAACGGAAAACTGATAGAAATATTGATGGACGCCATTGCCAATGAAGAATTAACAGCCTATTCAACCAAGGATACGGTACAGGGTAAGCTACTGGAGGATAACGACTCATTTAAAATTGCACTTACGTCGGCCGAAGCTTTGAGAAATTCAAGGGGTACGTCTGAAGGTGACCCTGATTCGACAGGTAAGGTGGGTGAGCCTGTACTGAAAAGACTGAGGCCGGATGAATACATGAAATACAGGATTAAAGAGGATTGGATACTGGACGTGAAAAGGTCGGTCTTTGAGCCACGCATTGTGGGTATAGCACCGATGAAACTGGTAGAAGGTAACTGGCAGCCGGTTTTTTGGATCTATTTCGAGGAAGCAAGGCCCTTGCTGAGTAAATCTAAGCTGGTGAACCCGGGCAATGATGCCTCGGTGCTCACCTTCGATGATTTTTTTGTGAGGCGTTTGTTTTCGAGCAATATTGTGAAGGAAACAAATCCTGCAAACAAAACCATCGTAGAGATCCTGAACCAGACTGATCCTAAGGATCCGAGGAAATTATATGAATCTGAACGGATAAAGAAAAGTATGGCCGACTACGAGCAAAGTTTGTGGGAGTACTAATGAAGATAAACAAAAGCAGCCCTGGGATTACCGGGGCTGCTTTTGTTTATATGCCTTTGGCACTAAAGTAGGCCAGAAGGGTTTTAACCTGTGTTTTATTAAGAGTTTTTTCAAGTTCATCCGTAGAAGCTTCCCTGATCTTTTTCACAGATTTAAACTGCCTCAGTAACTTGTCTGCAGTGGTTTTCCCAATTCCCGGAATGGCTTCAAGTTCAGTTTTAAGGGTGCCCTGGTCCCTTTTCTTTCTGTGGAAGGTTATACCAAAGCGGTGTGCCTCATCCCGTAACTGTTGTATAATTTTTAAGGTTTCAGATTTTTTATCCAGGTGCAGCGGATAGCTGTCGCCCGGGTAATAAAGTTCTTCCAGGCGTTTGGCAATACCGATAACGGTCACTTTTTTATCAATGCCCAATTTCTTCAGGCTGCTCACGGCTGAGGAGAGTTGTCCTTTACCACCGTCAATAATAATCAGCTGCGGCAATGTTCCTTCCTCTTCCAGCATGCGCTTGTAACGTCTGTATACGGCTTCTTCCATCGTGGCAAAGTCGTTGGGCCCCTCTACAGTTTTCACATTGAAATGCCTGTAATCTTTTTTCGAAGGTTTGGCATCTTTAAATACTACAATTGCCGACACAGGGTATTGCCCCTGGAAGTTGGAGTTATCAAAACACTCAATATGAACAGGCAACTGTGTCAGCATCAAATCCTTTTGCATCTGCGTCAGGATCCGTTCAGAACGCAGGTCGGGATTCAGCTTTTCGTATTGGTTGAGTTTTTCACGACGGAAAAACAGCACATTTTTATGTGAAAGGTCCAGCAGGTTTTTCTTTTCGCCAAGTTTAGGAACCGTAAATTTTAAGTCCTCATCAGACAATGTAATTTCAAACGGGACAATAACTTCCTTAGAAGTGCTGCTGAACTTGGTACGGAACTCGGTAATGGCAATGGTAAGTAATTCTTCGTCCGACTCATCCAGGCGTTTCTTGATCTCTATGGTTTGTGTCTGAATGATACTGCCATTCATAATCTTCAGGTAATTCACAAAGGCATACCGCTCATCAGAGGCAATATTCACCACATCTACGTTGGTAATAGAACTGTTTACTACAGTTGATTTACTTTGGTATTTTTCAAGCACCAATAGTTTTTTCTGGTACTGGTGGGCATATTCAAAGTTAAGATCGGCAACCGCTGTTTTGATAATCAGTTTGACATCCCTGATTACATTTCCTATTTTACCATTTAATATATCTTTGATCTCTTCGATATTCCGGTTGTAATCTTCTTCCATCTGATAGGCCTGACATGGCCCCTTGCAGTTCCCAATCTGGTATTCCAGGCAGACTTTGAATTTGCCGGCGTTGATATTGTCTTCAGTAAGCGGGAGATTACATGTACGCAGGGGATAAGTTTCCTTGATGAGGTCAAGGATGGTATGCATCATTCCTACAGAAGCATACGGGCCAAAATAGGTTGATCCGTCCTTCACCTTATTCCTGGTCCAGTAAATTCGCGGAAAATGCTCTTTTTTAATGATAATCCAGGGATAGGTTTTATCATCTTTCAGCATGATATTATACCTGGGCTGATGTTTTTTGATCAGGCTGTTTTCCAGCAGCCAGGCATCAATTTCAGTATCAACAATCGTAAAAGTGATTTTACGGATCTTTGAAACCAGCACGCGGGTCTTGCCGTTCATCTGGGTGTCCTGATTGAAGTAGGAACCAACCCTGTTTCTCAGGTCTTTTGCTTTTCCTATATAGATAAGCAAATCTTCGCTGTCCCAGTATTGATAAACACCAGGTTTATGGGGTATGTCGGCTAATGCCTTTTTGTAATCAAAAGTGCTCATTTAAAACCCTAACTTCTGGTCCAGTGCTGTGGTATCTGTTTGTTGTTGCTGATATTGGTTGCAGTCGTACGTAATCGATACGCCATCTTTAGGCATCTCAAAATCACCTTTGCTAACATTTAATTTAGAATTGGCGTACACACGCTTGAAGAAGCCCCCGAAAACAGGCATTGCAGTTTTTGCCCCTTCACCCTGGTTGGTATTGATAAAGTGAAATGCGCGGTCTTCACAACCTGTCCATACCCCTGCAACAAGATCTGGGGTAATGCCCACAAACCATCCGTCAGAGTTGTTCTGGGTTGTACCTGTTTTACCACCGACTGGAGTTTTAATGCCATATTTACTAATCAAAGGGTAACCAAAGCCGGTTTTAACCACCCCAATCAGCATTCGTGTCATTACGTAAGCAACCTCTTCGTTCATCGCCGGGTGTTTTTGTGGCGTTTGTGAAAACAGCACCACTCCATTTTTGTCTTCAATGCGGAGGATATACGTAGGTTGTGTCCAGATTCCCTTGTTGGCAAATACACTGTAGGCACCCACCATATCAAATACAGAGGCGTCAAAAGTTCCCAGTGCAATAGAGGGGTATGCTGGCACGTTTGAGGTAATACCCATCTTCTTAGCCAATGTGGCTACAGCAGTAGGGCCCACCTGTTTCATCAGGTAAGCGGCAATAAAATTCTGCGAGTAGGCCAGTGCTTTTTGCAGTGTAAGGTAACCTGGTAATGTGCCGCCCGATTTTGGTGTCCATGGCGCACTGCCCGGAACCTCAATGGTAACCGGTTCATTTAATACCTGATAACATGGGGAATATCCATTTTCAATTGCTACAGAATAAGTAAACGGCTTGGCAGTAGATCCCACCTGCCTGGTTCCCATTTTTACCTGGTCATACTTAAAGTGTTCAAAGTTAATTCCGCCAACCCATGCTTTCACATAGCCCGTTTTCGGGTCCATTGCCATCATGGCATTCCTGAGCAGCAATTTGTAATATTTAACAGAGTCGATTGGCTTCATCAGTGTATCAATATCCCCTTTCCAGGTAAATATGCTCATCTCTGTAGGCGTATTGAAGTCAGATTTGATTTCTTCTTCCGATTTTCCTTCCAGCTGCAGTGCTTTGTACCTGTCTGATCTTTTTACGCCCTGTTCAATTTGTAATTCTTTTCCTTTAAATGCATCACGTCCTTTCCAGCTTTTAAGAAACTGGGCCTGCAGGAGTTTCATCGCCTCCTTTTGTGCATCCTCGGCATACACCTGCATATCATAGTTGATCGTAGTGATAATTTTAAGGCCGTCACGGTCCAGGTCATAAGCAGATCCGTCGGCTTTTAAAATAGAACGTTCCTGGAAAATCTTTTTGATATCGTTTTTAAGCACGGCCCTGAAGTAAGGCGCTATACCATCATTTACAGTTGCAGCGCTGAAATGAAGTCCCAGGTTTTTTTCTTTTTCTTCATCAAATTCCTGCTGAGTAAGCATGTTTTCTTTCACCATATTGGCCATTACCGTATTCCGGCGTGCCAGTGAACGCTCCGGATTACGGGTAGGGGAGTAACGGGTAATTCCTTTTTGCAAACCCACCAGTGTTGCCGCCTGGGGTACAGTAAGTTTGTCTGGAGTGGTATTAAAATATACCCTTGATGCAGATTTTATTCCATAAGCCTGGTTTCCAAAATCTACAGTATTCAGGTACATGGTGATAATTTCTTCCTTGGTATAGTTACGTTCAAGTTTAACTGCAACAATCCATTCCTGAAACTTTTGCATCATCCGTTTGAAGAAGTTCCGCTGGCGGCCTTCCTCAGAGAAAAGGTTAAGGGCAAGCTGTTGTGTAATTGTACTGGCACCTTGTTTTTTCCCAATGATATTATAAAAAATGATGGTAAATGTACGTTTGAAGTCTATTCCCGAGTGCTCTTTGAAGCGGGTATCTTCTGTAGATATCAGCGCATTGATCACATTTGGGGATATCTCCGAATAATTTACATTGGAACGGTTTTGCACAAAATAGGTGCCCAGAATCCTTTTATCCTCAGTGAGTATTTCTGTAGCCTGGTTACTTTTAGGGTGTTCAATATCCCTGAATGATGGCAATGGCCCAAATATCCCAAATCCAATTGATACTATAAATAATGAAAATATGACAAGTGCCCCGATGAGTAGCTTCCAAAGAGTGAGGTTGTATGATTTTATCTCTGCAGCTGAAATATTTTTATTCATTTTTGATAGTTGTTTTTATAGAAGTCCAGGTATTTAATTAACAGTTCTTTACTCCTGAGTTTTTCGAAGTTTTCCTTTGTGACGATAAAACTGGAATAAATCCCAGCAGGAACCTTCATGATCAGACTCAATTGTGGAGTGATACCGTCGGCATAACTTTTTGCTGCTGCAAAACTACTAAAGTTCCCAACATATATCAGTTGGTCATTGTCAAATTCTATTAATTGGTGACGAAGGCGCGCATCAGGATAATTTCCCCGGTTAAACTGACCGATGCCGAAACGTGAAGAACTTAAAGTCAGACTGGCATCTTCTACATCTATAACATAGTAATAAGTGGCAGATACTGTATCGCTGAATATTGGCGGGCCTGCTACAGGAATCGCTGTAACCGGGATAGCCGGTGGCGGCGGCACCTTGAGCTGAACAGTTGTTGTTTTCGCTGCAGAGGCTACAAAGGGAACTGCCGGAGATTTTTCTGGCAGTGGCTGTGAAGCAAAAAAGCGGGGCTCATTCATATCGAAGTCGGGCAGTGCTACTTTTCGTTTACTGAATTCATTGCGGTGCGCAGCGATGTATGTGAGGTGGTCTTTCACCAGCGGAACGATTACCAGGTCAGCAGGATAATCTGTTATAATAGTATTGAAAGCACTTACCAGACTGTCTACCGGCTGGGTCCTGCCAATTGAAATAGCTTTCAGGTAGCCAAACTGAGGGGCCACCACACTATTTGGGTATTCCCTGTTGTTGCTTTTTACTGCCGTAATCACCTGTGGAAAGGCTTTCTTTTCATACAAACTGAATACCTGATTGTATGCGCTTAATACTTTTGCCTCAATTTCCGATTGTTTAACAGAATATTGCGGGTCAAGGATGGTTTTGGCGTAGACACTTGATGGATATTGTTCAAGCACCATCCTCTTATATTTTAGGGCATTATCCTGATCGTAACTACTGTAACCAAGGTAAAGGCTGTAGTAAATTGAAGAGAGGCGCTGATTAGAAGGATAGCGGGTTAAAATTTCCTGGTAAATTCTTACAGCTTCCTTCTGGTCGTCCAGCACCTGCTGATAAAAACCGGCAATCTCAAATAATGCGTTCAGGATTTGCCCATTCGACACATCCATTTGTACCGGCGTTAGCGGAATGGCGTAGGAATATCTGTTTGCTGAGGTGTCTTTAGTGGCGGACATCGGATCTATGCCCTGTCCGGCAGAACCTGCAGCTGTTTCAGCTTTGACAATACCAGCGGTAGTTGCCTGTGAAGACGACTTGAGGCTTTGTCTCCAGTCGTCTTCAAGTCTCCGGTTGCCCCATCTGGTTAAAAAATCCGTGTAACCTTTGGCCATTGCGTTGCTGTTGCTAAAATAGAAAGCGCCTGTACCTATCGTATTGCTGGTTTGTGCGGTCGGCGATAGGGCTTCCGCTTCTGATTTTGCCGATTGTTCTGCAAGGGATTTGTTGCGGCGGACAATCTGGTTGATTTTTATACCGCGCTCTGCCTCAGGTAATTTTGCCAGCATCTGCAGTGTATCCTGAAAGGCAATAACTTCGTAACGCCTGGTAATATATTCCAGGTTTTCGCTTTTTTTAAGGATCTGTGCGTAACCCGGGTAGTTTTTAGGAAGCGTATTTACCGTGCTGTCGTAATACGATTTCGCTTTCAGGAAATTCCTGAATTCCCTGAAGTTCAGGTCGGCAAGCCTGAGGTAGGATAATCCCCGCTGAAAACTGGAGTTATTACTGTTTCGTACAGACAGGTTGTAATATTTCTCTGCCTCCGTAAACCTGCTGTCATCGGCATGGCTTTCGGCAACCTGATAATAAACCTGATCAATATATTCTGCGTTTTTATCATCTTTCAGCAACGCAAGTAATTGGTTTGTCCTGTTGCTGTGATCGCCTTTCAATAGCCCTGTTAATTTGATCCTGCTCAAATTGGCGTTGAAAAACAATTCAAACCCGGCATTACTTTTCTGAACTTTCTGGTAACATGCCAGCGCATCAGTATAATTTTTTTGTTTCTCATATAGCTGCCCGAGGATGTAAGTCCACCTGATGCGGTTGCGTTTAAGCGAAGTGGACTGGATTGCATTGGTCAGGATCGGGATGGCATCGCCGTACCGTTGCTGGTAAAGATACATTTGGGCAATCGTAGCCAGTGGCTCTGCTTTATTTTTCTTGATCGAAGGAATGCTTAAGTAAACTGTATCGAGAATCAACGCCGCATCTTTGAGGTTATTCAGTTGCATCAAACTTCTGGCTTTCCAGTTTAGTGCGCTGACCAGCACATTCTGGTTTGCCGGATAGGTTTTAGCAGTATAGTCAAAATACTCTTCGGCAATAAAGTAATTGGTTTTGTAATAATGTGCCCTGCCCAGCAGGAGGTAAGCATCGTCGATATAATTGCTGAATGCCTTGTCTGCAACAATGGCCTGGGCTTTTGCAATGATTTTTTCCAGGTCCCTTTCGTTTATCGGGGCGGCCGGTGCTGCGGCGGGATTGAATTTTTCAGGAGTGGCATAAACCGGCAGTATTTCATTATAGTTATCCTTATAAGTCTCAGCTAAAGACTCTTCATAGTTATCCAGGATAAGATTGGAATTATAAATATAATTGTACCGCGCGGTCAGATTTTGCATTCCTCTGCTCATTGCAGTATCTTTCGGTGCACTGCAGGCCGCTAAGAAGAGTACTCCGGCGATAGCGGAGAACAATCTTATATAGATGTAGCCGGGATTTTTCAAACAGGTATCATTTGGTCAATATACAAATGTAGCAGATTCGGGCAAAAGTATTTTATCCGTCAGTATTTTATGAGTAATTTAATTTTAACTTTATGTTTGCTGTACCTATGGGCGAAAACGAGAAAAGAAACACAACAAATTTTGTAAAATATACCGGATTGGGCTTTCAGATGCTTGCCACAATAGGGATTTTTGCTTTTGCCGGATACAAGATTGACGAGTACAGGGACAGCGAAAAGCTCATCTTTACCGCCCTGCTGGGTCTTTTAGGCGTAGTGGCTTCACTTTACCAGGTTGTAAGGCAATTGAATAGTAAGGAATAAGGGCTTTGATCGTCTGTAAATTTTATACTTTTGTAAAAAAAAAGATAATTTGAACCTCGTTAAATTTACCCTTTACTATCTCATCTATACGCTGGTCCTTGCCGGTATTGCCTACGCGCTGCCTTTCCTGTTTCCGCAGGTGACCTTGCTTGTCAAAAAGTTCTGGCTGTTATTCTGCTTTCTTGGCGGACTTACATATATCGCTTATTTAACTGCATATTTCGGGATAAAAATGGATCCGCAAGCCGGAGTTATGGCCATAATGGGCTCCATTGTTTTGAAAATGATATTTTCTTTGGCTTTCGTTCTGATTTACAGCCTCAATAGCACGGAAAAGGGGATAGTTTTTGCGCTCAACTTTTTTTCTTTATATTTATTGTTCAGCTTCTTTGAAATATACTCCCTGTTATGTAACTTGCGCCACCAAAATAAATAGTAAAAATCTGCCAGTAAATGGATTGTAGCCACGTTTTTGATTTTAAAGTTAGTAGGTTAGTTGTTGTTTTCACGCTGTTTTTAGCGTTTTTCTTTGTAACACCCCTGTTATATGCACAGGAAGACACATTGAATACTACAACTGCCGCTCATGCCGAACCAGAGGCAGAGAAGAAGTTCAATTTAGGTAAGTTCGCCTTGCACCACGTAGCTGATTCGCACAGCTGGCATGTGTTTGGTGATTACACGATAGGCCTGCCTGTTTTGTTGTACACACCTTCAGGACTTGTAATGTTTAATGCCAGCGACTTCCATGAAGATGATGAAGCAAAGGTTGTGGTTGAACAGGGCGGTCAGCGTTTTGTGAAATTGCATGAAAAGATTTATTATGCATCGGAACAGGCAAATGAACACGGTGAGTACGCTGAGCATGATGCAGAACATCATGTAAAAAATACCCGCCCGCTTGATTTTTCAATTACCAAGAATGTTTGTACGCTCTTCCTGTCGATTATCGTTATCCTTGCAGTGTTCCTTAAAGTAGCCAACGGTTATAAATTAAGAAAAGGGAAATCACCTAAAGGTTTACAGTCGTGGTTTGAGCCTATCATCCTGTTTGTACGTGATGATATCGCAAAACCAAACCTGGGTCATAAATACGAACGTTTTATGCCATATTTGCTTACGGTTTTCTTCTTTATCTGGTTCAATAATATGCTTGGACTGGTTCCTTTCCTTCCGGGAGGGGCGAACCTTACAGGAAATATATCCATCACCGTAGTCTTAGCTACAATCACTTTCCTGATGGTGAATTTCAATGGTAATAAATATTACTGGAAACATATTTTTACGCCTGATGTTCCATGGTGGTTATATATTGTTCTGGTACCGGTTGAGATCATTGGTATCTTTACCAAGCCTATTGCCCTTGCCATACGTTTATTTGCAAATATCACCGCAGGTCACATTTTGGTACTGGCACTGATCGGATTGATCTTTGTATTTAATTCAATCTTTGTTTCGTTTGTATCGGTTCCGTTCGCATTGTTTATCTATGGAATTGAGTTGCTGGTAGCATTCATACAAGCTTTTATATTTACTATTCTTTCTGCCCTTTTTATCGGAATGGCGATCGAGGAACACCACTAAGGAGAACACCACTAAACTGAATTTTTAACAACAATTAATATATATAATCATGATTACAGGAAGTATTGCTGCAATTGGTGCTGGATTAGCTGCTATCGGCGCAGGTATGGGTATCGGAAAAATCGGTAGTTCAGCTATGGAAGGTATTGCCCGTCAACCGGAAGCAGCCTCTAAAATTCAAACTGCGATGTTAATCGCTGCTGCCTTCGTTGAAGCGGTTGCGCTTTTCGCAGTAGTAGTTGCATTAGTGTAACTAAAACTAGTATTGTACTTTGTAGGATTGCTACAAAGTACAATCTATTGTTTAAGAAATAAAGATTTACATATATATACTTAGATGGAATTATTATTACCGGAAATTGGTTTAGTTGTTTTTCAGACAATAGCATTTCTATTGTTGATGTTTGTTTTAGCCAAGTTTGCATGGAAGCCTATTTTAGCGGCAATCAACGAACGTGAGCATACCATTGATGAAGCCTTAAACCAGGCAGAACTTGCAAAACAGGAAATGGTACGTTTGGCTGCCCAAAACGAGGAGTCAATGAAAGAAGCCCGTGCTGAAAGGGATTTGATCCTGAAGGAAGCAAAAACGTTAAAAGATTCTATCATTAACGAAGCTAAAACTCAGGCGCATACTGAAGGGGTTAAATTAATTGAAAAGGCAAAAATTGAAATTGAGAACCAAAAGAAAGCTGCTTTATCTGAATTGAAAAATCAGGTTTCTACGTTGTCAATTGAGATTGCTGAGCGTGTGCTGCGCGGACAGTTATCGGATAAGAGCAAGCAACAGGAATTGGTTGCCGATCTTTTGAAAGATGTTAAACTGAACTAATCCTGCACCCAAATTAAATAAAGATGTCAGAAAATAAAGCAGGATCAAGGTACGCAAAGTCATTATTAGATCTGTCTGTTGAACAAAATGTTCTGGAAGAGATCAGAAATGATATGGTACTTATTGAGCAGGTTATTAGCCAGAACAGCGAACTTGAAGCTATTCTTCATAACCCTGTTATTCCTTTGGATAAAAAGTACGCTATTCTGGAAGGGGTATTCATTAAGAATGTTCATGCCATTACCAAATCATATTTGAAACTGGTAGTAAGCAAGGGACGTGCAGCTATTTTATTTGATACCACCAAGGCTTTCATCAGACAGTATAATGAGATCAAAGGCATTGTTACTGCTGAAGTAACCTCAGCTACTGAACTTACTGAAGCCAACATTGCTGAAATCGAGGCTTTGGTTAAAAAGGAAACCGGCGCTAAAGAAGTGAAGATCAACAAAAAGCTGAACGAAAAGCTGATTGGCGGTTTCATCCTGAAGGTTGGCGACAAACAGTTTGATGCCAGTATATCTGGTAGCCTGAACAAATTAAAAAAGGAACTGGCCCATGGCGTGGTTTAGGTCCAATAATCAATCAAAAGAATTACAAAAGAAATAATATAAAATTATGGTAGAGGTAAGACCAGACGAAGTATCGGCAATTATCAGAGAACAATTGTCGGGCTTTAAATCAGAAGCCGAACTTGAAGAAGTTGGTACCGTATTACAAGTGGGTGATGGTATTGCCCGTGTTTATGGTTTAACTAAAGTTCAATCAGGTGAGCTAGTTGAATTTGAAAACGGCTTGCAGGGTATTGTTTTGAACCTTGAAGAAGATAATGTTGGTGTGGTTTTGTTAGGCCCGTCAAGCAATATCAGCGAAGGTGATACGATCAAACGTACTAAAAAAATTGCCTCTATTCAAGTTGGTGAAGGTATGTTGGGCCGTGTAGTAAATACATTGGGCGAACCTATCGATGGCAAAGGACCAATCGTTGGCCAGACTTACGAAATGCCGATTGAGCGTAAAGCTCCGGGTGTAATTTACCGTCAGCCAGTTAATGAGCCATTACAAACTGGTATCAAAGCAATCGATGCAATGATCCCTATCGGACGTGGTCAGCGTGAGCTTGTTATTGGTGACCGTCAAACTGGTAAAAGTGCCGTTTGTATCGATACCATTATCAATCAAAAAGAATTTTATGAAGCAGGCAACCCTGTTTTATGTATATATGTTGCTTGTGGTCAGAAAGCAAGTACTGTTGCAAACGTTGTTCGTACTTTAGAAGAAAACGGTGCAATGCCTTATACAGTAGTAGTTTCGGCTTCTGCTGCAGATCCTGCTCCATTACAATTTTATGCGCCTTTCGCGGGTGCTGCAATTGGTGAGTACTTCCGTGATACAGGTCGTCCTGCATTGATCGTTTATGATGATCTTTCTAAACAAGCTGTGGCTTACCGTGAGGTTTCCCTGTTGTTACGTCGTCCACCGGGCCGTGAGGCTTATCCTGGTGACGTGTTTTACCTGCACAGTCGTTTATTAGAGCGTGCTGCAAAAATTAACGCGAATGAT
>Ga0308164_10001186_pt1 | contig 32314 bp, 29 predicted proteins | sample PhyTR2_FD_201031 | JGI IMG/M metagenome (GOLD analysis project Ga0308164, IMG submission 201031) | Phyllosphere microbial communities from UC Gill Tract Community Farm, Albany, California, United States - DLSLT.R2 | ecosystem: Host-associated > Plants > Phyllosphere > Unclassified | place: USA... | reverse complement strand
CGGAGGCGGAGGCGGAGGTGGCGGGCGATCTGGACATGGAGGGGTTCGCGCAAGTTGTGCGCCAGGACGGCGCGCCGCGATGCCGGCGGGGCCGGATCAGCGCAGGTTGGCGATGCCGCTCGCCACGTGGCCCGAAGGCACGTGCCGCGCGGCGCCATCGACGTGGTTGGTCTGGTCGTCGAAGAAGAAGTCGGGCTCGAACTCGCGCAGGAACGGACCCTTGTCCAGGCCACCGAGGAACATCGCCTCGTCGACCGCCAGGCCCCAGTTCATGAGCGTGTTGATGGCGCGCTCGTGGGCCGGCGCGCTGCGCGCCGTCACCAGCGCGGTGCGCACGCGCATGCCCGAGACGTCGGCCTGCTCCTGCAGCTTGAGCAGCGCCGCCAGCAGCGGCTTGAACGGGCCGCCGGACAGGGGCAGGGACGCCTTGGTGGTCTCGTGGGTCTGGAACGCGGCCAGGCCATCGGCCTGGTAGACGCGCTCGGCCTCGTCGGAGAAAAGCACCGCGTCGCCATCGAAGGCGATGCGCAGTTCCTGCGGATAGTTCATGCCGGCGGCGACCGATTCGGTCAGCACGCGAGCGGCCGGGAAACCGAGGGCCAGGGCCTCGCTCACATCCTGCTCGTTGGCCGACAGGAACAGGTGCGCGCCGAGCGGGCGCAGGTAGCGGAACGGATCGCGACCCTGCGTGAAGACGCCGCGTTCGAGCCGCAGTCCGGCATCCTTGGCGGAGTGGAAGATGCGCAGCGCGCTCACCGGATCGTTGCGCGAGAGCACCACCACCTCGACGCGCCGCGCCGCTTCGGTGTTGAAGGCCAGCAGCTTGTGCACCAGCGGGTAGGCCACCCCAGGGCGGGCCGGGACCTTCAGGCGTTGCTGCTGGAGCTCCATGTAGGCCTGGGGATGGGCCGGGTCGAAGAGGCGGTTCTCCTCCTCGAAGTCGAACAGCGCCCGCGACGAGATCGCCACCACGAGCTTGTCGTCCAGCGTCGGCCTCATTTGACGAACTGGTTGAGCTGGATGATGGGCATCAGCACGGCCAGCACGATCAGCATCACCACGCCGCCCATCGCCACGATCAGCAGGGGCTCCAGGATGGTGGCCAGGTGCATGGCGCGGCGCTGCACCTCGGCGCCGAGCTGCGTGGCGGCGCGCTGCAGCATCAACGGCAGCGTGCCGGTCTGTTCGCCCAGGCGCGCGAACATCGAGACGATGCCGGGAAAGCGCTTCTTCTGCGCCAGGGCCGATGCCAGCGGCGCGCCTTCGCGCACCAGCACCAGCGCCTCGAGCGCATCGGTGCGCATGGCGTGGTTGCCCAGCGTCTCGGCGGCGGCCTGCAGCGCCCGCAGGATCGGCACGCCCGCGGTCGCCAGCATGGCCAGGGTGCTCGCGAAGCGCGCCGCGTTGTAGCCGCGCGCGAGCTTGCCGATGATGGGCAGGCGCAGCCAGGCGGCATCGAAGCGTTCGCGGAACGCCGGGCGCGAGAGCGCCACCCGCATGCCGACGACCAGCGCCGCGACGCCGATCAGCAGCGTCCAGCCATAACCGCGCACGAAGTCGCTCAGGGCCAGCATGGCCACCGTCAGGATCGGCAGCGCCCGCTTGGTGCCGGCGAACACGTTGGCCACCTGGGGCACCACGTAGCTGACCAGGAAGATCACGATGACCACGGCGATCAGCGACACGATGGCCGGATACAACGCCGCGCCGACCAGCTTCTGCTGCAGCGCCTGGCGCTGTTCGAGGTCGTCGGCCAGACGTTCGAGCACCAGGCCCAGGTTGCCGCTGTGCTCGCCCGCGCCGATGACGGCGACATAGATCGGCGAGAACTCGCGCGGATGCTGGGCCAGCGCGCGCGCGAAGGGCGAGCCGCCATTGACCTCGGCCCGCAGCGAGGCGAGCAGATGGCGCTGGTTCTCGCGCTCGGCCTCGTCGGTGAGGGCGGTGAGCGCGCGCTCCAGTGGCAGTCCCGAGGACACGAGGCCGGCGATCTGCCGCGTCCACACGGCCAGTTCGGTGTTGTTGAAGGCGCGCGTGCGGCCGAAGAGGCGGCGGCCGCCGCTCATGCTGCCATCCGGGCGCAGCGTGCCGGCCGCGCCGACCACGGCGACCTCGAGCGGGATCAGCTTCTGGGCGCGCAGCATGCCGCGCGCGGCGCGCGCCGTGTCGGCTTCCAGCACGCCCTTGCGCGGCTGGCCCTGCTCGTCGATGGCGTCGAAGGAATAGGCGGGCATGGTGGGCTCAGTCGCGCGTCACGCGCAGCAGTTCGGCGCGCGAGCTGATGCCGGCGCGCACCAGCCGTTCACCATCCTCGCGCATGGAGCGCAGGCCACCGCGCTCGGCGGCGGTGAAGATCTGGCTCTCCGGCGCGCGGCTGTGGATGAGCGATTGCACGGCGTCGTCGGCCACCAGCAGCTCGAAGATGCCGGTGCGGCCCTGGTAGCCGGTCTGGCCGCAGGCGTCGCAACCCACCGGCGCGGCCTCGCCGTTGTCGGCGTGGCCGGCGCAGACCGGGCACAGCTTGCGCACCAGCCGCTGCGCCAGCACCCCCAGCAGCGACGAACTCAGCAGGAACGGCTCCACGCCCATGTCGGTCAGGCGCGTGACGGCGCTGACCGAATCGTTGGTGTGCAGCGTGGCCAGCACCAGGTGGCCGGTGAGCGAGGCCTGGATGGCGATCTGCGCGGTCTCGAAATCGCGGATCTCGCCGATCATGATGACATCCGGGTCCTGGCGCAGGATGGCGCGCAGGGCCTTGGCGAAGGTCAGCTCGATCTTCGCGTTGACCTGCGTCTGGCCGACGCCCGGCAGTTCGTACTCGATCGGATCCTCGACCGTCATGATGTTGCTGCGCCCGGCGTCCAGGCGGCTCAGGGCGGCATACAGCGTGGTGGTCTTGCCCGAGCCGGTCGGACCGGTCACCAGGATGATCCCGTGCGGCTGGCCGATGAGCTTCTCGAAGCGTTCGAGCGTGTCGCCCTGCATGCCCACGGCCTCCAGCGTGAGCTTGCTCTCGTTCTTGTCGAGCAGGCGCAGCACGGCGCGCTCGCCATGGGCGCTTGGCAGGGTCGAGACCCGCACGTCGACCGCGCGCGTGCCGATCCGCAGCGAGATGCGCCCGTCCTGGGGCAGGCGCTTCTCGGCGATGTCGAGGTCGGCCATGATCTTCAGGCGCGAGATCAGCGCCGCGTGCAGCGCGCGGTTGGGCTGCACCACCTCGCGCAGCGTGCCGTCGATGCGGAAGCGCACCGACGACATGCGCTCGTAGGGCTCGATGTGGATGTCGCTCGCGCCGTCGCGCGCGGCCTGGGTCAGCAGCGCGTTGAGCATGCGGATGATCGGCGCGTCGCCGGCCGATTCCAGCAGGTCCTCGACCGCCGGCAGCTCCTGCATCATGCGCGACAGGTCGGCATCGCCCTGCACCTCGCTCACGATCGCCGCGGCGTTGGACTCGCCCTGCGCGTAGGCGGCGCTGATGCGCTGCGCGAGCAGGCCGGCGTCGAGCGGCTCGAAGGCCTTGACCTGGAAGCGGCGCGCCACCTCGCCGACCGCGCTGCGCGGCGGCACGCGCGGCATCCACAGCGTGCGGGTGCCGTCGTCGGACTCTTCGAGCAGCAGCTGCTGCGAGCGCGCGAAGGCGTAGGGCAGGGGGTAGCGCACGGCCATGGCGTGGGATTCCTGGGTCTAGTTCGGTTCGCGATAGCTCATCGGATCGGAGGTCGGCGGCAGGGCGCCGCGCTGCGGTCCGATCAGCGGCAGGGTGCTGGTGGTCGTGCCGGCCGGCGCGCGCACGCCCGAGCTCTGTGCCGCCGATGGCGGCGGGATCAGGCGCGTGCCCTCGATGCGTTCGGCCGGCCGGCCACCGCCCTGCGTGCCATCGGGCAGTACCAGCGGCGGCAGCATGGGCGCCTGGCCCACGTTGTTCAGGGGCGGCCGGTACTCGGGCTGCGTGCCCTGCTGGATGCCGCGGATGGTGTCGTAGCGGTCGGCCGCGAAGGCCTCGGTCACGACGCCGTCGCGCAGCACCACCGGGCGGATGAAGACCATCAGGTTGGTCTTGGTGCGCTTGCGGACCTCGTTCCTGAACAGGTTGCCCACCACCGGGATGTCGCCGAGCCCGGGCACCTTCTCGTTGGTGTTGGAGTAGTCGTCCTGCAGCAGGCCGCCGAGCATCACGATGCTGCCGTCCTCCACCAGCACGCTCGACTCGATGCTGCGCTTGTTGGTCGTCGGGCCGTTGACATCGGCGCGCGTGGACTGGTCGACGTTGGAGACCTCCTGGAAGATCTGCATCTTGATCGTGCCGTTCTCGTTGATCTGCGGGCGCACGCGCAGCGTCAGGCCGACGTCCTTGCGCTCGACCGTGGTGAACGGGTTGACGCTCGACGTCGAGCCGTTGGTGCTCGCGTACTGGCCGGTGGGGAACGGGACGTTCTGGCCGATGACGATCTTGGCTTCCTCGTTGTCCAGCGTGAGCAGCTGCGGGGTCGACAGCACGTTGCCCGCGCCATTGCCCTCGAGGAAGCGCGCCAGCACGCCCAGGGTGTACTGGCCGTCGCTGTTGCGCCGCCCGATGCCCAGGTTCAGGCCGGCCGAGGGAATGGTCGTGGTCGCGCCCGCGGCCAGACCCAGCGCGAGGCCGATGATGTTGTTGTTGGCGCCCGAGACGCTGGAATTGGTGCCCACGATGCCGCGGGTCGAACCGTCGCCCAGTGCGCTCTGCCACTGCACGCCGAACTCCGCCGCCTTGGTCGCATTGACCTCGATGATCAGGCTCTCGATCATCACCTGCGCGCGTCGGCCGTCGAGCCGGTCGATCACCGCGCGCAGCTGGCGGTATTGCGGCTCGGAGGCGGTGATGATCAGCGAGTTGGTGGTCGGGTCGGCCTGGATCTGGCCGCCGGTGGAGATCGGGTTGGCGTTGTTCAGCGGCGCGGTCGCTGCGGCGCTGGTGAGCGTGCCGCCCTGGAGCTGCTGCTGTTGCTGCTGTTGCTGCTGCGGCAGGGCCTGCAGGCCGCCCGCAGCGGCGCCGCCGCCGGCCAATGCCGCGGCGCCGCGCGCGTCGCTCGCCATCGCCGCGCGCAGCGTGGTCGCCAGCTTCACGGCATCGGCGTTCTTCAGATACACGACATAGATGTTGCCGGCATCGCCATTGGGGTTGTCGATGGCCGCGCGGTCGAGCTTGGCGACCAGGGAGCGCACCAGTTGCGTCCGCGCCGGATTGGCCGCGCGCAGGATCAGCGAATTGCTGCGCGGGTCGGCCAGGATCGAGGTGCGGAACGAGGCATCGGCCAGGCCGCCGGGCGCGCCGCCGGGAGCCGCGGCGCCACCGACGCCGGTGGTGGCCGGGCCGCCATCGAGCAGGCGGTTGACCAGCGGCACCATGTCGCTGGCGATCGAATGCTTCAGCGGTATCACCTCGATGTCCGAGGCATTGGGCACGTCGAGCGAGGCCACGATGCGTGCCAGGCGCCGCATGTTCTCCGCGTAGTCGGTGATGACCAGCGAGTTGTTGCCGGGGTTCACGTTGATGGTGTTGTTGGGCGCGATCAGCGGGCGCAGCACCGGCAGCAGGTTGTTGGCCGATTCGTAGTTGAGCTTGAAGACCTGCGTGACGATCTGGTTGCCGCTCATCGAGGCGATGCCGCTGGTGGAGGTGGTGACGGCGCTGCTCTGCAGCTTGGCATCGGCCTCCGGCACGATCTTGTAGAGGCCATCGGCCTGCACGACGGCGAAGCCCTGCAGTCGCAGCGCGGCGGCGAACTGGTTGAAGGCGGCGGCGGGAGCGATGGCGCGTTCGGTCTGCAGGTTGACGACACCCTTCACGCGCGGGTCGACGACGACGTCGCGACCGGTGATGACAGCCATCGTGCGGGCCACCGATTCGATCTCGGCGTTGGAGAAGTTCAGGGTGATGGGCTCGCCGCGTCGCGGCACGCCGTCCTGGGCCAGGGCGGCCGGCAGGCAGGCGGTCATCAGCAGTTGCGCGGCGACCGCGGCGATGCCGAGGCGCACGCCATGTGAGGACAGGTGCTTCATGGGATCAATCCAGGGTGATGAGCGAGCGGGCGCCCTCGCGCCGCCCGATGATGTTCAACAAGTTCGACAGCGCGTCCTCGCGGCCCGGAGCCGCGCTGGCTTCGCCGCTGAAGCGCATGAAAGTGCCGCTCCAGCTGCCGCTGCCGTTGAGCTGCAGGCTGCCTTCGCGCGTGGTGAGGAGCAGGGTCGGCACCGGGCCGCCCTCGACGACGAAGCGATAGCTGCCCATGGGGCGCAGCGTCGAGAGGCTCGACGACATGTCGGTCGCGTCGAGCGTGACGCGACCGCCGAGTGCGAGCTTCGAATCCTTCAGGCGCATGGTGAAGGACTGCGTCGCGAGTTCCAGCACGCCCTCGGGCTTGAGCGAATTCCAGGGCGCTCCGAAACCGGCCAGCAGCGCGGCCGGCCAGCGCGATGTGCTGTCGCTCCAGTCCAGCTGCAGGCCACCGGCCTCGGGACGCAAGCGGACATGGACCGGTTGCGCCGCGCAGCAGGACAGGTCGAGCGTAGCCTCGACCGTGCCCCAGCCGGGCCGCAGCACCCAGCCGACCGCGCCCGGCAGCGAGACCGCCGCATGGCCGCCCGCGCCGCTCGCGAAGACCAGTCCGGCGCTGCCGTTCCAGACCGTGCCGCGCGCATTGACCAGTTGCACCCGTCCACCGGTCCAGTCGGCGATGCCGGCGGCCAGCCAGCGTGCGGGTGCGAAGCACAGCAGCGCGACGACGCCGCCGACCAGGGCGCCCGGCACCGCCCAGCGCCAGCCGCGCGAAGCGGTCGAACGAGCCGGGGAAGCGGTCTGGAGGGTCGCCATGAAAGCAGGGGGCGGGAAGCCGGTGTCGCGACGCATCGAGGCGTCAACGCGCGGGCAGGCTCATGACGAGCGTGCCGTCCCAGCGTGCCCCCAGCGCCTCGGCGCTGGCCGCCACCGGCTGCCCGGTGGCCGGCATGCCGGCCATCGAGACCGGGCCGCCGGGCGGCGGGCCCATGCGTCCTGACATCGACACGGGGCCTCCGGGCGGTGGGCCCGTGCGCATGCCGGGCGACGGCATCGCACCTGATGGCAGGCCGGAGAACCCGCCGGGACTGCCCGGGACATTGGCCCCGACCGGGGCACTCGACGCGACCGCTTGCGAACGCGTGATGTGGATCTCGCGTGGCAACGCGCGTGCGTTGCCGCGCGCCTGCGTCAGCCACTGCGCGAAGCTGGTCGCCGGCGTGGCGCGCAAGGTGACGAGCACGCCTTCGGTCGCGCTGCTGCCGGCCGTCTGCATCCGCACGCTGCCGCCCAGACCGTCGTTGACGGAACTCTCGAGCGCGCGCAGGGCGTCGTCGCGATTGGCCCGCGGCAGGGCCTGCAACGCCCGCGCCTGGACCTGCAGCGCCTGCATCTGCTGGAGCTGGACGTCGAGTTGCGCATGGGCGATCCGCGCCGTCGAGATGGTGCGCAGCGCCGGCGCCAGGGCGACCCACCACAGCAGCGCCAGGGCGACGACCACGCCCGCGATGGCCACCAGCCGCTGTTCGCGCGCTGGCAGTTCGCGCCACCAGGTGCGCAGTCGCGTCCTCGCCGTCCGGAGGGCGCTCATCGACCCGCTCCCGCGGACGTGGCCTGCAGCAGCAGGAGATCGCCTTCGCTGCGGGCGCTGTAGCCACGCGAGGCCATGGCCGTGGCGATCTGGGTCACGTCGGCCAGGCCCAGACCCAGGCCGCGCAGACGCAACTGGCCGCCCGCATAGTCGATCGCGCTGGGCGTGCGGCCGGGCGGCAGCAGCGCCGCGAGCGCGGCGAGCATCGGCTCGGCATCGCTCGCCGACACGCCACCGGTGGCCTGCTGCAGGGACGCGACTTCACGCGCCATCTGCAGCGCCGGCTCGTAGGGCTGCACGCCCGGGAAGGTCTCGGCGAGGATGGCGCCGATGGCGCCGCGCTTGGCGTCGAGCGCCCGGCGTTCCTTCCAGGCCCAGGCATTGATGCCGATCAGCTGTGCCAGCACCAGCACCGCCGCGCCCCAGCGTGCCGCACGCCAGCGCGGGGCATGCCAGAGCATCTGCGCGATGGCGGCGAACTTCTTGCCGGCGCGGGCCCGGCCCGTCGAGGCGAGGTCGAACTGCGCCAGGTCCCAGCCCGAGGTGGCGGCCTGGAGCCAACGCTCGGCCGGCAGCACGATCGGCACCGGCATCCCGAGGAGCTGCTCGGCCAGGGCGGCGACGGCCGGCTCGGCCTGCACCCGGGTGTCCGGCGGCAGCGTGCCCAGCGCGGCGACGCCGGCGGCATCCAGCGGCAGGGCCAGCACGCCCTGCGCATCGCACAGCGTGATGCGCGCGTCGTCGGGCTCGCCGGTGGCGAACAGCGCCCCCGAGGCCAGCGCCGGCGCATCCGGGTCGGTCGGGACGGCCGACGCGGCGCGCGGACGCGGGGTGAATTCGGGAATGATGCGTTCGATGCGGCGACCCGCGGCCTCGAAGCCCTGGACGATCCCGCGCAGCCATGTTCGCTGGCAGGCGGCGACCCAGATCGGGCGGCCGGCGACGGCGTCGGGCGCGAGAGCGAAATGCAGTGCCTCTGGATCTTCCAGCAGACGGTCCTCGAGCAGGCCGGCCAGCACGGAACGCAGTCGCACCGGACTGTTCATGCTGCCCTGAGGCAGGGTGACTTCGTGCCACGACAGGGCCGCGGCGGGCACCGCCAGCAGCAGGTCGTCGCCGGATGGAAGCAGGGCGGGCAGCGCGCTGCCACTCGATCGCAGTTTGCTGCCGTCGGCCGACCAGAGGTCCCAGCCATACTCGCTGCCGGCGGGTGCCGACGGGAGTGGAATCGTCACGAGCAAGGGCATGGAAAAAGGAAAAACAGGACGAAATTTCAGAGAAGGCTGGAGGAGCCTTTGATTGTAGGACGCACCCGACTTTTATGCTATTAAAACGATAGCTATCATCTCAGACCTCGACGGCGTCAGAGCCATGTTCGACATGAACTGTGACAGATCGTCTCAATCATCTGGGAGTGCTCGTAAATGTCGCGCCTGCGCCACGTTCTCGCCACAGGATCACCACTTCCACGCCATTGCGCCGCAACAGGGAGTGTTCGTCCAGCCAGGTCTGACCGATCCGCAGCCGGCCATGGGTCTCGAAGAAGGAACTGGCCACACCGTGCTGGCCGTCGATGAAACGGGTCGTGCCCAAGGCTTCGCTGCCATCGGCGAGCGTGCGGAAGAAGCTGCGCGAGCGCTGGGCGACGAGGCGCTGGGCACCAGCCAGGTCCAGGTTCGGCACGCTGGCGAAGAGCGCCTCGGCGCTGGCGGTGTTGATGTTGAGCGCGGTGCGCACCGGCAATACCGTGACATAGGGTTCGAGCGCCGTCGCCGTCGTGCTCGACACGCCCAGCCAGGGCAGCTGGGGCATGCGCTGTGGCAGCAGGGGTGCATTCGCCTCGATCGAGACCGAGGGGTCCAGGGACGTCGCGGTCGAGCCGGCCGCCGGTGAGGAAGCGGCGCCGGACGGCATCGATGCCGCCGCTGCGGCGGTGGGGGCGGCCGGAGTCGCCGAAGCGTTGTTGGCGGTCGCAGCCGCCGTGCTGGGTGCCGGAAAGACGCGCTGCAGGCTGGCGATCATGATCTCCAGGTCCTGGGCCGGCAGGCCGAGCAGTCCGAACAGCTTGGTGAAGGCGGCGACCGCCTCGGGCACCGGCTTGCCGGCCTCCACCAGATTCATCACGTTGAGCTTGGACTGCGCATCCACGATGCGGCCCGACAGGAAGGCGTCTGGCAAGGTCTGGGTGGCGTCGTCTGCAGTGGGCCGCTCGGCCGCCAGGAAGGTCGACAGGCGCGCCTCCTCCAGCGCGATGGCCCAGGGCTCGGCGAGGTGGTCGGCGCCAGGCGTGCGGCCGTCCTCGCGCAGGATCAGGCGCGACCAGTCGAGGGCGCCCACCAGCACCCAGCTCGACTGCAGGCGCGCTCGTTCGGCGGTCTCGACCTCCACCGCCCGCCATTGCTGCCAGAGCGCCGCGGCGGCGAGCGTCGCCACCAGCGTGACGGTGAGCATCGCCGCGAGCAATGCGACGCCCTTCTGGCGACGTGCCGGCCTTCCGGGGTGGTGCGCGCTCATGGGCATTCCTTCGACGGGATCACGCCCCGGGAGCGAAGAGCTGTGTACGACGGCATGCTGCTCATGTCTTGGGGATCGCCACGGTCGGACGGATCCAGTCGCGCGTCACCAGGCCGGCCAACCCCGGCCCGGGAGGCAGGTTCAGCACCAGCCGGATGCCATCGGGCATGCCCACGCCCAGGCCGCCGACGGCATTGGGACCCGAAGCCGCGTCGGTCCACGCGGCACCACGGAAATACTGGAGTTGCCAGCTCGTGAGCGGCATCAACGTGACCTCGGTGCCACGCAGGGTCTCGTTGCTGCCCTGGGCCCAGGCATCGGCCTGTGCCCAGGCCCGCTGCCATTCCGCCCGCGTGGCCACGGCCCCGGATTGCCAGCGACGCCAGCGCATGCCGGTGGCCGTGTCCGCGCTCATGGCCCAGGCGACCACGTACAGCACGGGCTGCGTGCCATCGGCGCCGCGTCGCGTCAGGCGCAGCACCTGGCCATTCCAGGCGATCGGCTGGATCTGCGGCATGACCACCGTGGCATCGAGGTCGGCACCCCATTGCGCGAGGGTCGTCTGCAGGGTGGTGACCGCATCGCCGCGCTCCCGGTTGTAGCTCTGCACCCGCATCATTCCGTCGAGTCCCTGCCAGCTCATCAGCGCCAGCATCGCCATGACCGCGATGCCGACCATCAGTTCGATCAGCGTGAAGCCGCGCACGGCGCGGTGCCTGGATGTTTCCATCGTCGTCAGTACCGGGCCACCAGGGTCGAGATCTCCAGGATCGGCGTGTCGGCGGCATCGCGCACCCGGACATCGACGCGGCGGAAATTCGGATTCAGCGTCGCGGAGGTCTGCACGGTGACACCGAAGGCCAGCCCCGCCTGCACGCAGACCTGGGCCGTGCGCCCGATGGCCGGCATCTGGCGCGCCAGCCGCGCCTGCACCAGTTCGTTCTCGGCGCACAGGCCGGCCAGCAGCGTGTCGGACTGGCGTTGCGCGTTGCGCGTGAGTGCCGACGTGGCTTGTGTCCCGGCCGCCAGGGCGATGGCGACGATGGCCAGCGCGACGAGGACCTCGATCAGGGTGAAGCCGCGCGCGCGTCGGACTTGGATGCCAGGGCGCGTCATGGACCGGTCGCGATGGCGAACGGCCGCAGGCCGTCGGTGGCGATGCGCAGGCTGCGCACTGGCGTGCCCTCGCGGGTCAGGACGATCTGCTGGGCGCCGATGATGGGTTCCGGTCCGAGTTGCAGCGCGGGGGTCGGGCGGCCCTGGCCATCGCCCGTGACGGCGGCCAGCCCCTCGGATGAGAGCCATGCCGTGGGCAGCGCGCCGGGTCGCAGGCCGTCGAAGGCGAAATCGCCCGGACCGCGAGGCGTCGGCCGCCAATAGACCGCCGTGCCGCTGGTGCGTGACTGCGCGCGCGCCGATTCCAGCAGGGCCACCAGACGATCCGCCTCGCGCGCGAGTGCCGTGTCCCCGGGATCGCGCATCGCGAAGCCGACTCCGGCCGTCGCCAGCGCCATGATGGCGATCACGACGATCAGCTCCAGCAAGGTGAAGCCGGCCTGCGGCGACGATCGTCCGGGTGGGAGGAGGGCGTCGCGCTCCCTTCCGGGGCGGGCCCTATTGCCAGCTGCCGATGTCGGCATCGTTGCCTTCGCCGCCGGGCTGGCCGTCGGCACCCAGTGACAGCACGTCGATCTCGCCGCGGATGCCCGGATTGAAGTACTGATAGGGGCGGCCCCATGGATCGTTCGGGAGCTTCTCGACGTACGGCTTCCAGTTCGACGGGATCGGCGTGGCGGTCGGACGGCTCACCAGGGCCTGCAGGCCCTGCTCGCCGGTGGGATAGCGCTGGTTGTCGAGCCGATAGAGCTTGAGCGCCTGCATGATGTTGTTGACATCGGTGCGCGCCGCCGTGGCGCGCGCGTCGTCGGCTCGGCCGATCACGTTGGGCACGATCAGGGCGGCGAGGACGCCGATGATGACCAGCACCACCATCAATTCGATCAACGTGAAGCCACGCTGCAGGGCGCGCACCGGGGAACGGAGAGAAGAGGGCATGAGGAGAAGGTGTCGAGGTCGGGAGGGTCTGAGAGGGCGATACGGCGAGCGCGCCGTCGTGGTCGCTGCATGATAATCCGCGCCCATGACGCTCTCCTACCCGACTGCTCGCTGGCCCGCCGCCGTTGCCACCTCCGGCCTCTGGGCCGCCGCCATCGCCGTCGTGGTGTTCTGGGGCCTGCGTCTGGCCGCGCCGCCCGATGCGCCGCCTCCGCCGGTCGTGGCGGCGCCGTCGACCAGCGTCATCGACCCGACCGCCGTCGCCAGGTTGCTCGGCGCCGCGCCGGCTGGCGCGCCAGTGGTGGCCGCCACGCCCGAAGCGGCCAGCCGCTTCGCCCTCATGGGTGTGATCGCCGACTCGCTGCAGCAGGGCATCGCCCTGATCGCCGTCGATGGCCAGCCACCGCGCCCCTTCCGAGTCGGCCGCCAGCTGGCGGAGGGCTATGTCCTGCAGGGCGTCGGCACGCGCTCGGCCCAGGTCGGGTCGGGCATCGGCGCCACGCCGGCCTTCACGCTGCAACTGCCGACCACGCCGATGGCCATCCCGGCCCCGCCATCGCAACGCTGAGGCTTCCGCGCCCGAAATCGCTGGGTGCTTCGGGCGGGAGTCCGCCCGGCCATGCCCGTCCCTGCTGCTTGGCGCAGCCTCATTTCCGCAGGAAGAGCCGATAGGCCGGGTTGGCCGTCTCCTCCACGAACGGGAGGTCGAGCGTGCGGAGGAATTCGTCGAAGGCGCCGTGGTCCTCCGGCGGCACCTGCAGCCCCACCAGGATGCGACCATAGTCGGCGCCCTGGTTGCGATAGTGGAAGAGGCTGATGTTCCAGGTCGGCCGCATCAGGCTCAGGAACTTCAGCAGCGCGCCGGGTCGCTCCGGGAACACGAAGCGCAGCAGCCGTTCGTCCTGTGCCAGATCGCTGCGCCCACCCACCATGTAGCGCACGTGTTCCTTGGCGAGATCGTCGTGGGTGAGGTCGATGGCGGCGAAGCCATGTCCCGTGAACGTGGCGGCGATGGTCGCTGATTCGCCACGCGCCGTCGTGGTGAGGCCGACGAAGACATGCGCTTCGTTCGCATCGCTGATGCGGTAGTTGAATTCGGTCACGCTGCGCGAGGCGCCGGGCAACTGGCCGACCACTTCGCAGAAGCGTCTGAAACTGCCCCTTTCCTCGGGCACCGTGACCGCGAACAGTGCCTCGCGCTCCTCGCCGACCTCGGCGCGCTCGGCGACGAAGCGCAGCCGGTCGAAGTTCATGTTGGCGCCGCACAGGATCGCGGCATAGGTCTCGCCACGCTTGCCGTGGGTCTCGACGTACTGCTTGATCGCAGCCACGGCCAGCGCTCCGGCGGGTTCGACGATGCTGCGGGTGTCGATGAAGACGTCCTTGATGCCGGCGCACACGGCATCCGTGTCGACCGTCATGAATTCGTCCACCAGCTCGCGCGCCAGGCGGAAGGTTTCCTCGCCCACCAGCTTGACGGCGGTGCCATCGGAGAAGAGGCCGACATCCGTCAGCGCGACGCGGGTCTCGGCCTCGACCGAGCGGATCATGGCGTCGGAGTCGTTCATCTGCACGCCGATCACCTTGATCTCGGGACGGACGGCCTTGATGTAGCTGGCCACCCCCGCGACGAGGCCGCCGCCCCCGATGGCCACGAAGACCGCGTCCAGCGGACCCTGATGCTGGCGCAGGATCTCCATCGCGATCGTGCCCTGGCCCGCGATGACATCGGGATCGTCGAACGGATGCACGAAGGTCAGGCCGAGCAGCTTCTGCTGTTCGAGTGCATGGGCATAGGCGTCCGAATAGCTGTCGCCATGCAGATGCACTTCCCCACCGAGCGCGCGCACGGCATCGACCTTGAGTCGCGGCGTGGTCACCGGCATCACGACCACGGCGCGCGTGCCGAGCTTCCGCGCGCCGAGGGCGACACCCTGCGCATGGTTGCCGGCCGAGGCGCAGATGACGCCTCGCGCGAGCTGCTCGGGCGTCAGGTGCACCATCTTGTTGTAGGCGCCGCGCAGCTTGAAGCTGAAGACCGGCTGCTGATCCTCGCGCTTGAGCAGCACGGTGTTGCCCAATCGCGCGCTCAGTCCGTGCGCGGTCTCCAGTGCCGACTCCACCGCCACGTCGTAGACGCGGGCCGTGAGAATTTTCTTCAGGTAGTCGGCGGGAGTGAGAGCGGGAGACGTCATGAGCGGAGGACCCAAGAAAAAAGCCCCGAGTCTTGCGACTCGGGGCTAAATCCACCAATTGAGAGGGTGGAGGAGACAACCGGTGCACAAGGTGCCTGAGGGCATCGATGTGCGATGAAATAAAGTATATCGACTCTTTGTTGCGATGCAACAAGCGGCGATGTAATTCCTTCACAATTTAGCGATCCGTCGGCTTTTGCCGACACCATCAATTCGGAGTTTTCAAGCTATGGAATGCACGGTCAGCTGGACAGGCTCGGCGGGTACGCGATCGGCCATGGGATTCGTTGCCGAGACCGGCAGCGGACATGTCCTGGTCATGGATGGGGCGCCCGATGCGGCCAAGCCCGGCAATGGGGGGCAGAATCTGGCGCCGCGTCCCATGGAGACGGTGCTGGCCGGCACGGGAGGCTGCACGGCCTACGACGTCGTGCTGATCCTCAAGCGCGGTCGTCACCTGGTGACGGGCTGCAGCGTCAAGCTCACCAGCGAGCGCGCCGAGACCGATCCGAAGGTCTTCACGTCCATCCACATGCACTTCACGGTCGTCGGCAAGGGCATTCCGCCAGCTGCCGTCGAGCGCGCCATCGCGCTGAGTCACGACACCTACTGCTCGGCCAGCATCATGCTGGGCAAGACGGCCGTCATCACGACCAGCTTCGACCTCGTGGAAGGCTGAGGCCGGGTCAGCCAGGCATCAGATGCGATGCGCGACCGTGGTCATGACCCGGGCCGCCGCACGCATCAGGACCTTGGCGGGCGCCGGCAGTTCCTGGGCGCCGGCATCGATGGCCTCCGCCGCGTGCCGGGCCTCGTCGGCCTTCATCTGGACGATGACCGCGCGCGATGCCGTGTCGCCATGCGGCAGACGTCCCAGATGGCCATCCAGATGGGCTTCGACCTGACGCTCGGTCTCGGCCACGAAGCCCAGGCTCAGACGGTCGCCCAACCGACCCGCCACGCATCCGAGTCCGAAGGCGCCCGCATACCAGAGAGGATTGAGAAGGGAAGGTCGCGCGCCCAGTTCGTCGAGGCGTTGACGGGTCCAGGCGAGGTGATCGGTCTCCTCGCGCGCCGCCTCCTCGAAATGTGCCCGCAGGGACGGATCGCGTGTCGACGCGGCCTGCGCGACATAGAGGGCCTGGGCGCAGATCTCGCCGACGTGGTTGACGCGCATCATGGCACCCGCCGCTCGGCGGTCGGCCGCGCTCAGTCCGATCGGCGGGCCTACCGGACGGGGCATGGGGCGGCTGCCCTGGGGCTTGGAGAACAGGGTCCGCAGCACGGAGTCGGCGGCGGTCAGGAGCGGGTCCAGTGGATGAGGCATGAGCCCATTCTGGCGCCATGCAAATCACCTACCTCAGACAGCGGGCGTTATGGATGCGCGATGCGGGGAACGGGGTTGGATCGATGTTGCACTGGTGCAACATAACGCGCGCCCTGTTCGACATTTCAAGTGAATTCTTTTGCTCTGCTCGAACGGCTCTGGTGCAATAGACACAACTTCCCAAAAGGAGGTTGGCCCTGGGTCCGGTGGGAGCACAACGTGCCAAGCACGGTGAACCCTCTGCACCGGAGCCCTATGTTTAACCTTGGAGAAACTCGCAATGAAAAAATCCCTCGTCGCCCTGGCCGTCCTGGCTGCCGCCGGCGCCGCATCGGCTCAGTCGTCGGTCACCCTGTTCGGTATCGTTGACGCTTCCGTCGGTCACATCTCCGGCAGCAACGGTGGCGCCAGCCGCACCTACATGGGCAACTCCGGCCTGAACTCCAGCCGCCTCGGTTTCCGTGGCGTTGAAGACCTCGGCGGCGGCCTCGCAGCCAGCTTCTGGCTCGAAGGCGCTCTGGGCAACGACGACGGCACGGCCGGTCAGCTCGGCACCGGCGGTTTCGACTTCCGTCGTCGTTCGACGGTCAGCCTGTCGGGCAACTTCGGTGAAGTCCGTCTCGGTCGCGATCTGACCCCGACGCACCACAACGATGACGTCTTCAGCCCGTTCGGTACCGTGGGTGTCGGCGCCAACGTCGTGTTCACCGCTCTGAACAGCGCTTCCGGCTTCGCTGCCAACCCGAACCAAGTTCGCGCCAGCAACTCGATCGGCTACTTCCTGCCTTCGAACCTCGGCGGCTTCTACGGTCAGGCCATGTACGCCCTGGCTGAGAACACCACCGGCACGACCACGGCAGCTCAACAGCTGGCTGGCCGTTCGGGTCAGTACGCAGGTGGTCGCGTTGGTTACGCCAATGGCCCGCTGGACGTCGCTCTCGCCTACGGCGAAAGCAAGGGCGCAACGAATGCCGCTTCGCTGGCTTTCACCAACCCCGAAGTCCGCACCCTGAACCTGGGCGCTTCGTATGACTTCGGCATGGTCAAGCTGTTCGGCGAACTGAGCGACGTCCGCTTCGAGCAAGCCTTCACGACGATCGCTTCGCGTGAAGACAAGCAACGCGGCTACCTGCTCGGCGCGCAAGCCCCGATCGGCGCTGGTGTCATCAAGATCGCTTACTCGGCCGTCAAGCGCGACCAAGAAGCCTTCGGCAACGACCCCAAGGCTGCCAAGCTGGCTCTGGGCTATGTCCACAACCTGTCGAAGCGCACCGCCCTGTACACGACCGTTGCTCGTCAAACCAGCAAGAACGGCTACGCTCTCGGCCTGGCCGCTGGCGGTTCGGGTACCGCCATCACCGGTCTGACGACCGGCGGCGATGCCAAGAACAGCGTGACCGGCTACGAGTTCGGCGTTCGTCACGCTTTCTGATCTGACACTGGCGCAAGCCAGTTCGATCTGAAGACCTGAAAAGGCCCCCTGACGTGAGTCAGGGGGCCTTTTCCTCGTGTGCGAGGGAAACGAACATGCCGTCTTCCAGCAGATGCCTGCCGGAAGACGGCCCTCGATGCTTCTACTGTTCCTCGCTCCAGGCAAAACCATCGCGCGCGATCATGGCGCTCGATGCGCTTGGTCCCCAGGTACCCGCCGCATAGGGACGCGGACCGCCATCGGCATTCCAACTGTCGATCAAAGGCTCCACCCAGCGCCAGGCTTCTTCCTGCTCGTCGCTGCGTACGAACAGATTGAGCCGTCCATCGATGACGTCGAGCAGCAGGCGTTCGTACGCGCCGACGCGCTCGCTGCCGAAACGCTTGTCGAAATCCAGGTCGAGCTGCACCGGCGCCAGGGGCGGAGCGGCGTCGCCGTTGGAGCGCTTGCGGTTGTTCTGGGCCTGGGCGAGCAGGTGGAGTTCGAGGCCGTCCTTGGGCTGCAGGTTGATGACCAGCTTGTTCACGGCGCCGGCCGGCGCGCGGAAGATCGCGTGTGGCGTCGGCCTGAAATTGATCTCGATCCGTGCATCGCGCGATGCCAGGCGCTTGCCGGTGCGGATGTAGAACGGCACACCGGCCCAGCGCCAATTGGCGATCTCGGCCCGCAGCGCGACGAAGGTCTCGGTGCGGCTCTGTGGATCGATGCCGGGTTCGTCGAGGTAACCCTTGACGCGCTCGCCATAGGCCGTGCCGGCCGTGTACTGGCCGCGGATCGCATGCAGGCCGAGTGTCTCGGACGTCCAGGGCTTGAGCGAGCGCAGGACCTTGAGCTTCTCGTCGCGCAGCGCATCGGCATGCGCGTTGATCGGCGGTTCCATGGCGATGGCGCAGACCAGTTGCAACGCATGGTTCTGCACCATGTCGCGCAGGGCGCCGGTCTGGTCGTAGAAGGCGCCGCGCTTTTCCACGCCCAGGTCTTCGGCGATCGTGATCTGGATGTTGGCGATGTGCTCGCGGCGCCAGATCGGCTCGAACAGCGCATTGCCGAAGCGCATCGCGAACAGGTTCTGGACCGATGGCTTGCCCAGATAGTGATCGATCCGGAAGACCTGGCGCTCGTTGAGCACCTTGCGCACGGCGTCGTTGATGGCCCGGTTGGATGCCAGGTCGTGACCCAGCGGTTTCTCAAGCACGATGCGCGTTCTCGGAGTGTTGAGGTTGGCGGCGGCGATCTGCTCGACCACCTGCGTGAACAGTGCCGGCGCGGTGGCGACGTACATCACGACCGTGTCGGCGTTGCGGGCCTCCAGCAGCGCCGAGAGGCGGGCGTAGTCATCTGGCTTGGACAGGTCCATGCGCAGGAAATGCAGCATCGCCGCGAATTTCCTGAACTCCTCCGCGTTCGGACGCTTGGCGCCCTCGACGGCATCGAAGCGGGACTGGATGAGCTCGCGATAGGCATCGTCCGAGAGGTCGTCGCGCGCCACGCCGATGATGCGTCCGCCTTCGGGCAGGCTGCCGTGCCGGAAGGCCTGGAACAGCGCGGGCATCAGTTTGCGCCAGGCGAGATCGCCGGTGCCGCCGAAGAGAACGAGATCGAAGCTCATGAATGCAAGTCCGTAGGTGGAGGAGTGAATACTGACGAGGCCTGACTTTAAAGGGTGCTGCGACCCCGGCCGATATCGCCATGCGTGATGGAAATCCTCTCTCGATACAGTCGCCCACGCGGCTGTCGGAAGGGCGGCACGTGAAACAATCGACCCGACATGAACATCGTTTTCGACTTGGGCGCCGTCGTCATCGGATGGGAGCCCGCCCTATTGCTGCAGACCCATTTTCCGGAGCGTGCGCCAGATATGGATGCCGCGCGCGTGCTTGCCCGGGCCTTCTTCCATCACCAGGACTGGCAGAACTTCGACTGCGGCATCTGCGGCATCGACGATGTCGTCGCCCGCACGGCCGAGCGCCTGTCGTTGCCGCCCGATCGACTGCACGACTTCGTCGCGCTGCTGGGCGAGCATCTGATGCCGATCGACACCAGCGTGGAGTTGCTCTCGACCCTGCGCGACCGTCGCTCGGCGGGCGAGCGGATCCGGCTCTATTACCTGTCGAACATGCCCGTTCCATATGCGCGAGCGCTGGAGCGACGCTTCTCGTTCTTCCAGTGGTTCGACGGCGGCATCTTCTCGGGCGACGTGAAGCTCATCAAGCCGGATGGCGACGTCTATCAGATGCTGGCCTGGCAGTACGACCTGGAGCCATCGCGCACGCTCTTCATCGACGACATGCCGGCCAATGTCGAAGCCGCGCGCGCGCAGGGCTGGCAGGCCATCCACTGCACCTCTCCCGCCACGCTGTCGACGCACGTGCTGCGCCATCTCGAGCTCTCCCGCATTCCCCACCGAAGCACGATGTGAGCCCGGAGCGCCCCACCGGCGCTAGCGGTGCCGGATCACCCGGTCGACATCGAAGCCCAGGGTGCGGGCATAGTCCAGCTGGGCTTCCAGCGTGGCCTCGTCGAGCCGTGGCGCACGCGAGAGCACCCACAGGAAATCGCGGTCGGGTGTCCCGACCAGCGCCACCTCGTAGTCGCGGTCGAGCTTGAGGATCCAGTAGTCGCCCCAGACCATCGGCAGCCAGGACAGCCATTCGGGAGCGAAACGGACCTCCAGGCGTCCGGCGCCCGGCTGGCCCGCCACCGGCACGACGCGGGCGACACCGACCGATTCGTCGACGCCACCGGCCACCTCGCAGACATTGCGCACTTCCACCGTTCCGTCGGCCAGCGGCGTGTATTGCGCCGTGACCGCACCCGTGCATTTCTTCTGGAACCGATTGGGCAGGCGCGCCTGTTCGTGCCAGACGCCGGCATAGCGCTTCAGGTCGACCGGTGCCACGGCCTGCAGCGGCGCGCGCATCAGCGGCGCGCCATCGGCCGGGCCGGCGGGCGTCTGGACCTGGGCGCGCGCCACCCGCGCCGTGCCCAGCACCGCCAGGGCCAGCACGCTGCCGACGCAGAAGGCCGTCGCGAGCGTTCCGATGGAAGCGCTGAAGCGACGATCGTCGAAGCCGCCGGCGGACGGGGCTGCGGTGCGGGGGGAGAGCGTGGGACGCTGGCGCGATGTCATTGGAATTCCTCCGGGAACTTGGCTGGACTGCGACTGTAGAGGCCCTCTGCGACGCTCTATCGTCAGCCACAAACCCTACGAGCCGTAGTTCCCCGACGAGATAATGGTTCCCATGAATCAACTCGATGCCCTCCGTCAATGGACCACCGTGGTCGCCGACACCGGTGACTTCCGCCAACTCGCCCAGTTCAAGCCCCAGGACGCCACGACCAATCCGTCGCTGATCCTGAAGGCCGTGCAGAAGTCCGATTACCGACCCCTGCTCGACGAGGCGGTCGGGCTGCACAAGGGCAAGTCGATCGACGAGGTCGTCGACCGGCTGCTGGTGCGCTTCGGCACCGAGATCCTGTCGCTGGTCCCGGGCCGTGTCTCCACCGAGATCGATGCGCGCCTGAGCTTCGACACCGCCGCCACCGTGGCGCGCGCCGACCGCATCGTCGCGCTCTATCGCGCCGAAGGCATCGACACCGAGAAGCGCCTGCTCATCAAGATCGCCGCGACCTGGGAAGGCATCGAGGCGGCACGCATCCTGGAGGCCCGTGGCATCCACACCAACCTCACGCTGCTGTTCTCCTTCGCCCAGGCGGTGGCCTGCGGTGCCGCTGGCGTGAAGCTGATCTCGCCCTTCGTCGGGCGCATCTACGACTGGTACAAGAAGTCCGCCGGCGCGAACTGGGACGAGGCGGCGAACGCCGGCGACAACGACCCGGGCGTGAAGTCGGTGCGGCAGATCTTCGACTACTACAAGCGCCACGGCATCGCCACCGAGGTGATGGGCGCGAGCTTCCGCAACGTCGGCCAGATCGCCGCGCTCGCGGGCTGCGACCTGCTCACCATCAGTCCCGACCTGCTGGCCGTGCTCGCCGCCAGCGACGCGCCGCTCGCGCACGCGCTCGATGCCGAGGCGGCGCGTGGCCGCGACATCGCGCCCGTCACGCTCGACGAGCCGGCGTTCCGCTTCGCCCTCAACGAGGACGCGATGGCGACGGAGAAGCTGGCCGAAGGCATCCGCGCCTTCGCGGTCGATGCCATCAAGCTCGAACAACTCATGGAGACCGTGTGATCGACCCCGCCGCCCCGCATCCACCCTCGGCCGTCGCGTCCCGCGTGCGCTGCGACCGCACCGCCGCCTGGAGCCGGCTGCAGGCCCGCTTCGCGACCACCGGGCGCGACTTCGACGTGCGCGAGGCGCTGGCCGCCGATCCGGCACGCTTCGGGCGCTTCAGCCAGACGGCGCCGCACGTCTTCGCCGACCTGTCGAAGAACCTGATCGACGCGCCGACCGAGGACCTGCTGCTCGAGCTCGCGCGCGAGGCCGGCCTCGAGGCGCACCGCGACGCCATGTTCGCCGGCGAGCGCATCAACGCGACCGAGGACCGGGCCGTGATGCACTTCCTGCTGCGCGCGCCAGCCGATGCGCCGGTGGCCCGGGGCATCCGCGGCGAACTCGCCGAGGTGCACGCGACGCTCGAGGCCATGCTCGCCTATGTCGAGCAGGTGCGCGCCGACGCCACCATCACCGACGTGGTGAACATCGGCATCGGCGGCTCCGACCTGGGGCCGCAGATGGTGGTGCGCGCGCTCGACGCCCTGGTGGCGCCGGGCAGGCGCTTCCACTTCGTCTCCAACGTCGATGGCCACGAACTCGCCGGTGTGCTGAAGGACCTGGCACCCGAACACACCCTGTTCCTGATCGCCTCCAAGACCTTCACCACCGCCGAGACGATGGCCAACGCCCGCTCGGCCAGGGACTGGTTCCAGCGCTCGGGCGGGCTCGACGTGGCGCGGCACTTCGCCGCGCTCACCACCAACGTCGAGGCCGCGCGCGAGTTCGGCATCGAGCGCACCTTCGGCTTCTGGGACTGGGTCGGTGGCCGCTATTCGCTGTGGTCGTCGATCGGACTGCCCATCGCATTGGCCATCGGCGGCGACAACTTCCGGGCCCTGCTGGCCGGCGCGCATGCCATGGACGAGCACTTCCGCACCGCGCCGCTGGAACGCAACCTGCCCGTCCGGCTCGGCCTGCTCGACATCTGGTATCGCAACTTCCATGGCTTCACCAGCCGCGGCATCGCGCCGTACCACAGCGCGCTGGGCCGCCTGCCGGCCTACCTGCAGCAGCTGGAGATGGAGAGCAATGGCAAGCGGGTCGACGCCAGCGGCGCGGCGCTGCCCTTCGGGACGTCGCCGGTGCTGTGGGGCGAACCCGGCACCAATGGCCAGCATGCGTATTTCCAGATGCTGCACCAGGGCACGGATGTGATCCCGCTGGAATTCATCGCCGTGCGCGATGCGGCCCACGACCTGAAAGGCCATCACGTCAAGCTGTTGGCCAACGCGCTGGCGCAGGCACAGGCGCTCATGACCGGCAAGGCCGACGCCGGTGGCCACCGCGACTTCCCGGGCAACCGGCCCAGCACCTTCTTCGTCTTCGAGCAGCTCACGCCCGAGGCGCTGGGCGCCTTCCTCGCCCTGTACGAGCACCGCGTGTTCACCAGCGGCGCGCTGTGGGGCATCAACAGCTTCGACCAATGGGGCGTGGAACTGGGCAAGGTGCTCGCGCGCGACATCGAGGGACGGCTCGTCTCGGGCAAGGCCGGGGGGCTCGATCCCTCGACCGCCGGATTGCTCGCGCGTCTGCGCTGAGATCGGGAAAGCCGCGACAGCGGCTTTTTTTTCGTCCCGACGGGTGGGGGGAGGACCGATACACATCCGGCCCATCAGCATCCTGTGTTGCCGGATCTAGGGAATTCACCCCCCATTCGATGCAAGAAAGTATCGAAGCGATTGCTTGGCGTACCAAGGGCGCGGGAGGGGATCGACAGAATTCGCTTCGACGGCCGGCCGCGGTCGTGTGAACTCAGGAGACACATCATGAAGCGTTTTCTCAAGACGGGCCTGGCGCTCGCATTCGCCGGCATGGGCTTCGCCCACGCCGCCACCGAGCTGGTCATCGCCACCGTCAACAACGGCCACATGATCGAGATGCAGAAGCTCACGCCCTTCTTCGAGAAGGCCAATCCCGACATCAAGCTCAAGTGGGTGACGCTGGAGGAGGGCACGCTGCGCCAGCGCGTGACGACCGACATCGCCACCAAGGGTGGCCAGTTCGACGTCATGACGATCGGCCTGTACGAGGCGCCGATCTGGTCCAAGAAGGGCTGGCTCACGCCCATCACCACCGACGCCGCCTATGACGTCGACGACCTGCTGCCGGCCATCCGCAACGGCCTGTCGTACGAGGGCAAGCTCTACGCCGCGCCGTTCTATGGCGAGAGCTCCATGCTCATGTACCGCAAGGACCTGGCCGACAAGGCCGGCTTCAAGATGCCCGAGCGCCCGACCTGGACCCAGGTGAAGGACCTCGCGGCCAAGATCCACGATCCCAAGGCCGGCGTCTATGGCATCTGCCTGCGCGGCAAGCCGGGCTGGGGCGACAACATGGCCTTCCTGACCACGCTGGTCAACACCTACGGCGGCCAGTGGTTCGACATGGCCTGGAAGCCGCAGATCGACACCCAGCCCTGGAAGGAGGCCATCACCTTCTACGTCGATCTGATGAAGAGCTATGGCCCGCCCGGCGTGTCGGCCAACAGCTTCAACGAGACGCTGGCGCTGTTCAACGAAGGCAAGTGCGGCATGTGGGTGGACGCGACGATCGCGGCTTCCTTCATCGCCGATCCCAAGCAGTCGAAGGTGGCCGACAAGGTGGCCTTCGCCCAGGCTCCCACCGCCGTGACGCCCAAGGGCGCGAACTGGCTGTGGTCGTGGAACCTGGCGATCCCGGCGAGCTCGACCAAGGCCGCCGCGGCGCAGACCTTCGTCCGCTGGGCGACCTCCAAGGACTATGTCCAGCTGGTGGCCAAGGAGCAGGGCTGGGCGCAGGTGCCCACCGGCACGCGCAAGTCGACCTACGCGAACCCCGAGTTCCAGAAGGTCGCCAGGTTCGCCGTCGAGGAGAAGAAGGCCATCGACACCGCCAACCTGACCGACAGCACATTGCCCAAGTCTCCCTACGTCGGCGTGCAGTACGCGGCGATTCCGGAGTTCCAGGCCATCGGCGTGGCGGTGGGCCAGCAGATGAGCGCGGCCCTCTCGGGCAAGGTCACGGTCGAGCAGGCGCTCAAGACCTCGCAGACGACGGCCGAGCGCGAGATGAAAAAGGGCGGGTACTACAAATAACCCCCCAGGCTGCGCGCACTGCGTGTCGCTTCGCCCACCCCCCCCTGCCGGGGGCGCTGACTGCGGCCTGGCCAAGCCAGTTCCGCGGCAGCCCGCGCCTGCATCCCTCTTGACCGTTCGGGATTTCTCCATGAAACGACTCCTGCCCCGCGCGCTCATGGCGCCGGCGGTGGCCACGCTCTTCCTCTGGATGATCGTGCCGCTGCTCATGACGCTGTACTTCTCGCTCGTCAACTACAACCTCATGCAGCCCGGCGAGCACGCGTTCGCCGGCATCGACAACTTCCACTACTTCATCACCGACCCGGACTTCTGGCCGGCGGTGACCAACACGCTGGTGCTCATCGGCAGCGTGATCGCCATCACGGTGGTGCTGGGCGTGCTGCTGGCGCTGCTGGTCAACGAGCCGTTCCCGGGCCGGGGCATCGTGCGGGTGCTGCTGATCTCGCCGTTCTTCGTCATGCCGGCGGTCAACGCGCTGCTGTGGAAGCACATGATGATGAATCCGATCTACGGCGTGCTGGCCGACCTCTGGCGAAGTCTCGGCCTCACGCCGGTCGACTGGCTGACCGACGTGCCATTGCTGTCGGTGATCATCATGGTGGCCTGGCAGTGGCTGCCTTTCGCCTGCCTGATCTTCATCACCTCGCTGCAGTCGCTCGACCGCGAGCAGATGGAGGCCGCCCGCATGGACGGAGCCACCGCGCCGCAGCGCTTCTTCTACCTGACCATCCCGCATCTGGGCCGGCCGATGGCGGTGGTGATCATGATCGAGATGATCTTCCTGCTGAGCGTGTTCGCCGAGATCGCCATCACCACCAACGGCGGACCCGGCAACGAGAGCACCAACCTCACCTACATGATCTTCAAGCAGTCGCTGATGAACTTCGACGTCGGCGTGGCGTCGGCCGGCGCATTGTTCGCGGTGGTGCTGGCCAACATCGTGGCGGTGTTCCTCATCCGCATCGTCGGCAAGAACCTCGACTGAGGCGCACCACCATGCAAAGCAATCCTCTCCTGACCACCCTGCGCACGATCGGCGCCTGGGCCGCGGCGCTGCTGCTGTTCTTCCCGCTCGGCTGGCTGTTCCTGACGGCCTTCAAGACCGAGCTGCAGGCGATCCACGTGCCACCGCTGTTCGTCTTCGAGCCGACGCTGGACAACTTCAGCGAGGTGCAGCGGCGCAGCGACTACCTGCTGTACGCGCGCAACTCGCTGATCACCAGCCTGGGCTCGACCCTCATCGGCCTGCTGATCGCCGCGCCGGCGGCCTATTCGATGGCCTTCTTCCGCACCCGGCGCACGCGCGACATCCTGATGTGGATGCTGTCGACCAAGATGATGCCGGCCGTCGGCGCGCTGATGCCGATCTACGTGCTGGCGCAGAGCACCGGCCTGCTGGACTCGCTCACGGCGCTGACGGTGGTCTTCACGCTGTCGAACCTGCCGATCATGGTGTGGATGCTGTACTCCAGCTACAAGGACATCCCCAACGAGATCCTGGAGGCCGCGCGCATGGACGGCGCCAGCCTGTGGACCGAGTTCCGCCACGTGGTGCTGCCGCTGTCGGTCGGTGGCCTGGCGTCCTGCGGCCTGCTGTGCCTGGTGCTGAGCTGGAACGAGTCGTTCTGGGCGCTCAACCTGAGCTCGGCCAAGGCCGGCACGCTGGCCACGCTGATCGCCTCCTACTCCAGCCCCGAGGGCCTGTTCTGGGCCAAGCTGTCGGCCGCCTCGCTGATGGCCATCGCGCCGATCGTGGTGTTCGGCTGGTTCAGCCAGAAGCAGCTCGTCCAGGGCCTCACCTTCGGCGCCGTGAAGTAGACACGCCCCCAGGCTTCGCGCACTGCGTGTCGCTGCGCCAACCCCCTCGCCGGGGGCGCTGCCGGCGGCCCGGCAAAGCCGGTTCCGCGGCAGCCCCGGCAAAGCATCCGGGCGGCGCGGTGTCCATCAACGAAACGAACACAGGAGCAATCCATGGCCTACCTCGAACTCAGGGGCATCAACAAGAGCTTCGGCGACGCCCACATCATCCGCGGCGTCGACCTGGAGATCCGAAAGGGCGAGTTCATCGTCTTCGTCGGTCCGTCGGGCTGCGGCAAGTCGACCCTGCTGCGGCTCATCGCCGGGCTGGAGCCGGTCACCGGCGGGCAACTGATGCTCGACGGCCGCGACATCACGAACACGCCCTCGGGCAAGCGCGACCTGGCGATGGTGTTCCAGAGCTATGCCCTCTATCCGCACATGAGCGTGGCGGACAACATGTCCTTCGCCCTCAAGCTCGCCGGCGTGGCCAAGGACGAGATCAGGAAGAAGGTCGAGTACGCGGCCCGGCAGCTCAACCTGACCCAGTACCTCGACCGCACGCCCAAGGAGCTGTCCGGCGGCCAGCGCCAGCGCGTGGCCATCGGCCGCGCCATCGTGCGCGCGCCCAAGGTGTTCCTGTTCGACGAGCCCCTGTCCAACCTCGATGCCGCCCTGCGCGGCAACACCCGGGTCGAGATCCACAAGCTGCACGTCGCGCTCGGCGCCACCAGCATCTATGTCACGCACGACCAGGTCGAGGCCATGACGCTGGCCGATCGCGTGGTGGTCCTGCGCGACGGCCTGATCGAGCAGGTCGGCACGCCCATGGAGCTCTACGACCATCCGGTCAACCAGTTCGTGGCCCAGTTCATCGGCATGCCGTCGATGAACATGGTGGAAGCCAAGGCGATTCCCAGCTTCTCGCAGCAGACCGGCGGGCGCCTGCCGGTCGACGGCTTCCTGGGCGTGCGGCCCGAAGGCCTGCGCGTGCACCCCGGCCATGGCGCGGGCGTGCCCGGCCGGGTCGAGCTCATCGAGGCCCTGGGCGCGGACACGCTGATCCACGTCGATGTCGCCGGCGTGCCGCTGATCTCGCGCCAGAACGATCGCACCACGCTGCAGGAAGGCGATGCCGTGGGCGTCGAGCTCGATCCCTCGGTGCTGCACCTGTTCGGCCGCGACGGCCGCGCGCTCTCCGCCACCGCCTGACTCCACCCGCCCCCCGACCTTCGACGGACCGCCGACGTGAACTCCACCGCTTCCACTTCCTCCACATCCCCTTCCTCCGCCCCGGCTGCCTCCACGGCGGCGTCGCCTCCCGGCGCGGCGCCGGCCGCCCGGATCCTGCATCTGGGCCTGGGATCGTTCCATCGCGCGCATCAGGCGGTCTACCTGCAGGCGCTGCACGAGCGGGGCGACACCCGCTGGTCGCTCGCCGGCGCCAACATCCGTCCCGACATGACCGAGGTGCTCGACGCCCTGCGCGCCCAGGGCGGGCGCTACACGCTGGAGACGATCTCGCCCGCCGGCGAGGTGCGCTACCAGCGCATCGAGTCGATCCGCGAGGTGCTGCCGTTCGAGAGCGACCTGGCCTCGGTGATCGCGCTGGGGGCCGATCCGGCCACGCGCATCATTTCCTTCACCGTCACCGAGGCGGGCTACTACCTCGATGCCGCGCACCGGCTCGACCTGGGCTTCGCCGACCTGGCCGCCGACATCGAGCGCGCCCGTCGCGGCGAGCCCGGCCAGACGCTCTATGGCGCGGTCTGCGCCATCCTGCGCCAGCGCCGCGCGGCCGGCGCCGGTCCCGTGACGCTGCTCAACTGCGACAACCTGCGCCACAACGGCGAGCGCTTTCGCGGCGGCCTGCTGGAGTTCATCGAGCGCGCGGGCGACACCGGCCTGCGCGACTGGGTGGCAGCGAACACCACCAGCCCGAACGCCATGGTCGACCGCATCACGCCGCGCCCGCCGCCGGAACTGCGCGAGCGCGTGCGCGCCGCCACCGGCTGGGACGATGCCGCGCCGGTCACCGGGGAGAGCTTCATCCAGTGGGTCATCGAGGACGATTTCATCGCCGGCCGGCCGGCCTGGGAAACGGTGGGCGTGCAGCTGGTCGATTCGGTCCAGCCCTACGAGGAAGCCAAGATCCGTCTGCTCAACGCCACCCACAGCTGCATCGCGTGGGCCGGCACGCTGGTCGGGCTGCAGTTCATCCACGAGGGCACGCACACGCCCGCCATCCGCAAGATGGCCCACGACTACGTCACCGACGACGTGATCCCGGTGCTGGGCACGCCCGGCGCGCCCAGCCCGGTCGACCTGCCGACCTATCGCGACGTGGTGCTCGACCGCTTCGGCAACCCGGCCATCCGCGACACCAACCAGCGCGTGGCGGCCGACGGCTTCTCCAAGATCCCGGGCTTCATCGCGCCGACCATCCGCGAGCGCCTGGCGCGCGGCGAGTCGATCGATGCCGTGGCGATGCTGCCGGCGCTGTTCCTGGCCTTCCTGCAGCGCTGGCACCGGGGCGCGCTGCCCTATGCGTACCAGGACCAGGGCATGGACCCGGCGGCCGCGCATGCGCTGTGCGAAGCCGCCGATCCGGTCGCCGCCTTCTGCGCCGACACGGCGCTGTGGGGCGAGCTGGCCGGCGACACCCGGCTGGTCGATGCCGTGCGGCGCGCCGTCGAACGGGTCGACGCGTTCGTGGCGGCGACGGCCGATGCCGGTGGTGGTAGCGTCATGGGCTGAGTGCCCGAACCCCTCCGTTCGACTCGTCGAATCCGCCGTCCATGTCCATCGTCCGTTCCAGAGCCACCCCACGCCAGCGCCAGCCCGAGGTCGAGCATGATCTCGCGCGCTCGCCGGCGCTGGGCTACGAGACCTCCGGCGAGGCCGGCTGGATCCGCTGCCTCGCGCATGGCTTCCCGAGTCCGCTGGCGCGCTGGCACTGCCACGACGAGTACGAGCTGCACCTCATCACCGAGACCTCCGGCAAGGCCTTCGTCGGCGACTGGATCGGTCCGTTCCAGCCCGGCCACCTGGTGTTGTGCGGGCCGCGCCTGCCGCACAACTGGATCTCGCTGGACATGCCCGAGGCCGGCGTCGTCGCGCGCGACCTGGTGATCCAGTTCCGCCACGAACCGGCGATGCAGGCCGCAGCGCAGATCCCCGAGCTCGCCGGCGTCACGCACCTGCTGGAGCGGGCCCGGCACGGCATCGAGTTCTTCGGCCTCTCGACGCAGGCCCGGGACCACTGGACGCGCGTGAAGGGCACGCACGGGCTGCGGCGGCTGGCGGCGTTCTGCGAGTTCCTGGCCGATCTGGCCGAATGCAACGACTACCGGCTGCTGTCGAGCGTGCAGATGCGGGGCGCCGAGGGCGATGCCGAGGGCGACCGCATCAACGCCATCGTCACGCGCATCACCGACCACCTGGCCGAGCCGATCGCATTGGCCGACATCGCCGCCGAACTGGGCATGAGCGAGAGCCGCTTCAGTCGCTACTTCAAGCGCTCGACCGGCAACAACTTCACCGACTTCGTCAACCGGGTGCGCATCAACAACGCCTGCCACCTGCTGATGCAGACCGAGCACTTCGTGACCGACATCTGCTATCAGGTCGGCTTCAACAACGTCGCCAATTTCAACCGGCGCTTCCTGGAGGTCAAGGGCATGACGCCGAGCGAATTCCGGCGCCAGGCCGACAGCCGCTTCGGCGGCGACCGCTGACCCCCCCCGGGCTTTTCTTCGCAACCAAGGACCACGACGGCATGTATCTCGGACTCGACCTGGGCACTTCCGAACTCAAGGCGCTGCTGCTGGCGGACGACCACCGCATCGTCGCGGTGGCGCGCGCTCCACTGACGGTGAGCCGGCCACGACCGCTGTGGTCGGAACAGGACCCGGCGCAATGGTGGGAGGCGCTGGAGACGGTGATGACGGCATTGCGCGCCACGCATGCCGAGGCCCTGGCGACGGTGCGCGCCATCGGCCTGTCGGGCCAGATGCACGGCGCGGTGCTGCTCGATGCCGACGATGTCGTGCTGCGCCCGGCCATCCTCTGGAACGACGGCCGCAGCGCCGCGCAATGCGAAGCGCTCGCTGCCGCCGTGCCGCGCCTGGGCGAGATCGCCGGCAACCTGGCGATGCCGGGCTTCACGGCGCCGAAGCTGCTGTGGGTGCGCGAGCACGAGCCCGAACTGTTCGCGCGCACGCGGCGCGTGCTGCTGCCCAAGGACTGGCTGCGACTGCGACTCTCGGGCGAGGCCGTCAGCGAGATGTCCGATGCCTCCGGCACGCTGTGGCTCGATGTCGGGCGGCGCGACTGGTCCGACGAACTGCTCGGCGCCACCGGACTCGCGCGCCATCACATGCCGCGGCTGGTCGAGGGCGACGCGGTGGCGGCGCACCTGCTGCCGGCGCTGGCCGAGCGCTGGGGCCTGCGACCGGGCATCCCGCTGGCCGGTGGCGGCGGCGACAACGCGGCCAGCGCGGTCGGCATGGGACTGATCGAGCCGGGGCAGGGCTTCGTCTCGCTCGGCACCTCGGGCGTGATCTTCGTCTCGGGCGCGCATTTCGCGCCCCGGCCGGAAGCGGCGGTGCATGCCTTCTGCCATGCGCTGCCGCAGCGCTGGCACCAGATGTCGGTGATGCTGTCGGCCGCCAGCGCGGTGGCCTGGGCCGCGCGCTGCTTCGGCTTCGCCGACGAGCCGGCCCTGCTGGCGGCGGCCGCCACGCTGACGCCGGCACAGCGTGGGCGCGCGCCCTTGTTCCTGCCCTACCTGGCCGGCGAGCGCTCCCCGCACAACGATGCGCAGGCGCAGGGCGTGCTCCATGGCCTGACCCACGCGCATGGACCGGCCGACATCGCCTATGCCGTGGTCGAGGGCGTGAGCCTGGGACTGCGCGACGGACTGGACACGCTGGAGCGCCCGACCGGCGAGCTGCTGCTGGTCGGCGGTGGCGCGCGCAGCGCCTGGTGGAGCCAATTGCTGGCCGACATCCTCGAGGTGCCGCTGGCCCTGGCCGAAGGTGGCGAGGCCGGTGGCGCGCTGGGCGCGGCGCGGCTGGCCTGGCTGGCCGATGGCGGCAGCGCCGCGTCGGTCTGCCGCACGCCGCCGCTGCGGCAGCGCTTCATGCCCGATGCCGCCGCGGCACCGGCGCACCGCTCGCGCCATGCGCGCTTCCGCGCGCTGTACGCGGCACTGCGGCCGCACTTCGGCACCCTGTAGCCGCCGGAGCGGCGGCGCGTCCGCCTCACAGGTCCAGGGCGGCGCGGGCGGGCTTGCGCACATTGGCGCCGACGCCGACCAGCACGGGCTGGGCGCGCCATTCGGCCGGGAACATCCGCTCCAGGTTCCTGACCTTGGGAGCGTCGTTGATCGCGATGTAGGGGTGGTCGGGATGGCGCGCCAGGAAGTCCTGGTGATAGGCCTCGGCCGGGTAGAAGGCCTTGCCCGTCTCGATCGTGGTGGCGATCCCACGCCCGAAGACCCGGGCGCCATCGAGCTGCGCGATGTAGTCCCGCGTCACGCGCTCCTGCTCGGCATCCTGCGGGAACACGGTCGAGCGGTACTGGGTGCCGGTGTCGGGTCCTTGCCGGTTCAGTTCGGTCGGGTCGTGGGCGACCGAGAAGTAGATCTGCAGCAGCCGTCCGTAGCTGACCTTGCGCGGGTCGTAGGTGATGCGCACCGCCTCGGCATGGCCGGTGTCGCCCATGCCCACCGCCTCGTAGGTGGCCGACTTCTGCGTGCCGCCGGCATAGCCCGAGACCGCGCCGCTCACGCCCTCGACATGCTGGAACACGGCCTGCACGCCCCAGAAGCAGCCACCGGCGAACACCGCCGTCGCCGATGCGGAGCCGCCCGATGCCACGCCGACGTCGCTCGCCGGCGGCGGGATGGCGACCGCCGACTCCGCCGCCATGGAGGGCATCGCATGCCACACCGCCGCCGAGGCCGCGACGGCGCACAGGCCCAGCCACGAGCGTCGGCCGAGGACCGACAGGCGCTGGGGGAGGGAGCTGGAGGAGGAGGGCAGGGGCGAA